>WBZT01000340.1_pt1 | contig 39294 bp, 54 predicted proteins | sample 5204241 | NCBI WGS metagenome assembly WBZT01 (sample SAMN12344358, study PRJNA552823) | activated sludge metagenome | biome: Activated sludge suspended growth; feature: Nitrification reactor; material: Wastewater; isolation source: activated sludge from nitrification reactor of wastewater... | reverse complement strand
CCAAAGTATAATTAAGCCATGCAACGCCTGCAAGCCTTCAAATTTGAACTCATGCCTGACGGCGCTCAGCAGCGCGATATGCGCCGTTTCTCCGGGGCGTGCCGGTTCGTCTATAACAAGGCGCTGGCGTTGCAAAAAACCAATTACGAAGCCGGCGGCAAGTTCATTGGCTATGTGGCTTTGGCTAAGTCGCTGACCGATTGGCGCAAGGGGCCAGATACCCCGTGGCTCAAACAGGCGCCTTGCCATCCGTTGCAGCACGCACTGAAAGATTTGGAGCGGGCCTACAAAAACTTCTTTGCCAAACGTGCTGACTTTCCCCGCTTCAAACGCAAGGGCAGCGGCGAAAGTTTCCGTTACCCCGACGCAAAACAGTTTGAAATCGACCAAGCCAACAGCCGGATCAAGTTGCCAAAGCTAGGCTGGATTCGGTATCGCAACAGCCGGGACGTTGTGGGCCAAGCCAAAAACATCACCATCAGCCAAACGAACGGCAAGTGGTACGCCAGCATCCAGACTGAGCGTGAGGTGCCCCAGTCAACTCCTGCGGCCACCACGGCCATTGGTATTGACGTGGGCATTGCCCGTTTTGCCACTTTCAGTGATGGCAGTTTCATCGCCCCACTCAATAGCTTCAAGAAACACCAGCAGCGCCTAGCCCGCTACCATCGGCGAATGAGCCGCAAAGTCAAATTCAGCAACAACTGGAAAAAGGAAAAAGCCAAGGTTCAAAAGATTCACAGCCGCATAGCCAACGCCCGCAAAGACTTTCTGCACAAGACCACCACAGCGATCAGCCAAAACCACGCGCTCGTTTGTGTTGAGGATTTGCAGGTCAGGAATATGTCCAAGTCTTCCAAGGGCAATAGTGAAAAGCACGGCAAACGGGTCAAGCAAAAGGCGGGGCTGAATCGCGCCATCCTCGATCAAGGGTGGGGCGAGTTTCGCCGCCAGTTGGAATACAAAATGGCTTGGGCTGGCGGGCTGTTTATTGCAGTGCCTGCGCACCACACTAGCCAGACTTGCCCCTGTTGCGGCCACGTTGCCAAAGAGAATCGGCAAACACAAGCCAAGTTCTTGTGCGTCGATTGTGGCCATGCAGAAAACGCCGATGTGGTCGGCGCGATCAATGTTTTAGAGCGCGGACAGCGCTTGTTAGCCTGTGGAGAGGACGGCTCTGGCCGGGGTCGAAAGACCCGGGCGAAACCAGCCTCGGTGAAGCAGGAACCCACCGAAGCGACTATGCACGAGGTTTCTCATGCGTAGCACCGTAGGAATCCCCCTCCTTCCCGCGCAAGCGGTGGCCGAAGGCTAAGGTGGGGGAGGATGTCAAGATCCAGGCTTTCATGCCGTGACAATCGCGCCAACACGCTGAATGGCCAGCGCCAGCGCTTCGCGCACTTCGCTCACCGTGACCTGTGCGATGGTGTTATCCGCCAGTTTCCAGTTGGCCGTGGTGTGTCCAAGCAAGTCGGCAGACATGATGGCGCTCATCATATTGTTGCGCGCCGTCTCATTGCCATCGAATTGCTTGCCGGAAGCAGTCGTCACGATAATTTCCTGTAATGCCTGTATTTTGGCTTTTTTAGCAAGAAAAATAGTTTTCTGCGCGTCGAAAATATTCGACAAATCCGGCTGCACCTCGCTGAATTTTTCATCGGCTTCGATGTCGTTTTTTGAATCTACGGAACGCCAGCCGCTACCGTCCTTTTTAACCGCATAACCCATATTAGTCTCCTTAAATATTATCTTGCCAGCCCACGCACATCATCACGTTGCTGTTGGTTCCGCCTGCCCCGCACCAATAAATGTTGGTGGATTCGACCGCGAAGTCGAATGGAAACGCCACCGATGTGTTGTTCCCATCCATGTGTAAAGGCATTGGATTGGCGTAGGCTGGCACAGAACCAGCTGTGGTCTGATTGTTGGGCGAGGCCGAGATGTTGGCGCTGTTTGTCGTAAAAATCGAAACGATGCTGCCACGTATCCGCGCAGCGGTGACCGGGACGTAATTCGACATCGATACAGCCTGCCAGGTGCTGGCCAAACCTGTGGTTTGAGCCGCCATTTGGGGATAAGCGGCAACATTGGTTGCGGCGGCAACGATGTACTGTACGTCGCGCCCTGCCTGCTTGAAAGCAAGCGGATACTTGTTACCGGAACTATCCGTGCGGATAGCGCCGACACGCGCCTTGTATGTGTATCCGCCGGGCATGGTTGGCGCGGTGGCGCTTAAAGAGAGCAGCGCTGCCGTGGTGCTGCCGTTGTTGATGACCCACAGGTAGTACCATGTAGATGCTGCCAGCACGCCAGTATCCAGGCCATTGGCACCAGCGCCAGCCGTGTTAAGCGCGAGGTTGCCCGCGCGCACGGTGAGATACTGATTGCTGGTGGTTTCAAGCACCAGCTCGTCAAATGTTATAGACACATTGGCGCTGGTGCCGTTGGCTGAGGCTTTAAGATTGCTGAATGCGCCCTGTACGCCAGAGGATTGCGCCTGCTGGTTAATCTGCGAGAAAGCCAGCGCAGTGGACCCAACCGTAATTACGCCGTTCGTGGTGAGTTGCCAGACCGTGTCGCCGTTAACAGTGCCCTCCTGCACTTTAATCAGCATGCCACCCGTGAGCTCGGTGCCGTCATCCGCCCAGGCAGCGCGTGTAGCTGGCACTGCAGCGCCGTTCCAGATGTACACACCGCGTGAGCTGCCGGTGCCGTGGTCTTTTTCTAAAAAGGCATCACCAGCCACCATTGCAACGCCGTCGATATTCGCACCCGGTGCCGCCAAATTGATTGCCACCGTACTGGCCACTCTAACGATCTTATCGGTGCGCGCGCGAATCAACTCAATAATGGCGTCGCGCAACTGGTTGGTGTTGGCCTCGGAATGCGTTAATCCGCCTGCTGTTTGCACTGCGAGAATCGAATCTATGATGCGATTATATGTTACCGCATCGTCACGAGACGCTGGTGTTGAAGTAAGCGGATTGCCATCGGTGTATTTTCCCAATAGCAAATTGACCGACGAGTCGCTTAATGGATAATCCATCGAATTCTCCTATTCATAAATAAATCTTAAAACGGTGCCAGCGGGTGCCAGCGGTGTGAGAACACATTCAAGTAAGGCATTGCCCCATTTTCTAAACGGTTCACCCATCGCATCCCGGAATCTCCTGCTGGTGATGGTGTTATTTTGGGTGATCACGTCCCAGGTGAAATTCCATTCAGTGCCGCCAAAAGTTTCCCCCATCGCATCGCGCATGCGTCTGGCGTTATGCTCTTGAATCGTAATGGTGTAGCCGATCAGCTCGGCGATGTCGATGACTTTTTGCTTTGTCATGGTGCCGCCACCGTTGATTTTAGCTTTCACCAAATCAACACGCTGGTTGCGGGTGACGCCGATCGCGGAAGAACATGGGCTTGGCGTGCCGTAGACACGCTCCCAATCCTCCAGCAACGGGCCAGAATTGGGAACCAGATTTTGCAAAATGATTTGCGCATTTTGATAGGCCTCGTCCAGCGCAGTGGCTTCTGCTTGCAGCTCGGCCGTTAAATTGGGTGCTTGCGGGTCGTAAGCAACTGGTGGCAGAAGCGCTTTTAATAAATCTGTAGTATTTGTCGTCATGGCATCAGGCTCACATTCACCGTTCCGCGGCGGCACCATTCCACCGTGCTGGCATTAACAGTCGGCACCACATTGGCTGCAGGCGCGACGAATGCGCGGTCGGTAATGCCGACGATGCCGCTGACCAAGGCTTCGGCTACTGATTTAACAAACGTCTCGCCCGGCAACAAGTCGGCGTAGTAGCTATCTAGCGCCGCGGTGATGAGGCCGGTGGCCTCAAGTAAGGTGATGCCGGAAAGTTTTACCTGAATATCGAAATTCTGCGTCAGCACTGCAGGCCCGTACACGTTCACGGTATTCAAGCCGACTGGACGCAGTGCGTCGATATGCGCTTGCACATCGGCCAACAAGCCAAGGCTGGGCGCACCGCCGCCGCTGGTGATGATGATGTCGGTATTACCGGCACCGCTGCGCAGCGGGTAAACAAACGCGCTGTCACAGCCAGGCACTTCCGTTGCCCAGCGAATGTAGTCTGTCTTGGTTCCGCTTGATGGCGGGTTGCGTAGTAAAAACAATAGACGATCCAGCAACGCCTGATCTGTCTCAATGTCGGTTCCCGCCAGAAATGCGGTCGATAGCGCTGCGCCATCTACGCCGCCCGGGGGCGACGTTAAAGTTAGAGGGGTATTCAACGTGACGTTTCCAGAGACACCAACTAGCGAAGCTTGCGCTGTCACCGTGGCGTTGCCGGTACCGTCAATCGTACCCAGCGCGGTGGTGACGAAGGCGATTCCATCAACCGTTTTGGCCTCGGTACCGATGGGAATGTTGCTGCCCGAGGTGCCGGTGAATTTGATGCTGCCGGTGGCATACGTGCCTGGCTTGCGAATAACATTGCGCAGTGCGGCGTGCGCCGTTTCCATGATGTCGACATCAGCGGTATCCGGGAAAAGCTGGCGCGAAATCCATTGTTGATGCTGGTATAGGCCTTCAATCGCGGCGCTGGTGCCAGAGGCACGCACGCCGTAATCGGAATCTTCAGTCACCGAGGCTTCGGCCAGGATATTTTGAATATCGCGCAGAATATCTGCCCGGATTTGTGTTTGATCTTTAACGGAAAACGTCATAAATTAGTAAACCTCAATCGGGTACTGAAAAGTCAGCCTGCGGTCGGCCACATCGGTGACGATAATCAGTAAATTCAAACGGCCGTCGTGCAGCTGCTCGGTCTCAATCTCGATTGCTGTGGCGCGGCCATCGTCCAGAATCGGCTGCAGCGCTTGCTGCGCCCATTGCTTGGCCATTGGCGCAACGCGCTTCAAATCTTTCTGCCGCACCAGCAGATGCAGCTTGCTGCCAAAATCGGCATCCTGCCACCAGCTGCCGAGCGGCGTCATCAACCTCAGGTAGACCGCGTTAGCCAAGCCATCTGCCGGGTCGCGTTGCGGCATGCCGTTTTGCAGCACGTAATCTCTTGTAGCCGGTGAAATGTAAGCGTCCATCATCACATCTGCTGGTTAGGCGCTGCCACCGCGCCGCCCTGCGGGTCGTTATGGGTATGGGTGTTGTAGATTTGGCGCATATTACTCATCGTTTTGCCGGTGGTATCACAACGGTCTTCTATCTCTCCGGTGACTTCCAGCAGTGCCGTTTCCATGCGCACTTTAGATGTATTGGTGATAGTAACCGGCTTTCCGCCACCGTTAATTTCGATGCCGCCGCGCTTGATATGCACCTTTTGCTCCTGGTCGTCGTAAAGTGCAACCTCTCCCTGCGCCAAGCCTTTTAGACGGTAGGTCGCATGCTCCGTAGCAATCACGATGGCATGCGCAGTTTTTCCGCCCACCGGAACGGCCACGAACATAAACCCCGGCGGCACATTGCTGGTAAAGCCGTAATGCTGTAAATACTCGGCTGCGTTAATTGGCTCGCCGCTCAGCGCATCGCCGTTAATCAGTTGCACCGGCGTCGCAGAATTAACGCGAGAACCCACACCACGGAAAGCTTGGCGAATTTGGCCAAGAAAACGCTTTACGCGTTTATCTATCTCGTTAATCATCCACTTGTCCCCACAGTGATGATTTCGCCAGTGCCGGTATGGTGCTTGCCTTTGCGGTAACGCCGTTTGTGCGGGTAGGCGTCCACTGTCCACAGTCCGTCCTGCTTCAGGCGCAACTGTGTGCGGGTGCCCCCGTCGCGGCTTTTTGTGAACTTGCGCCCCATTAGAAAAAAAATGCCTTTAATGCCGTGCGGCTCACTCTCCACCTGTACGCGCTGGCCGGGCTCCCACAGCTTTTGACTGGGGAAGATGCGATGCCCACTGACGGTGATGTGCAAATCGAACGCGCTTAACATGCTGTCCGCCAGCAGTTTTCTGGCACGATTGATCGCCAATTGCGCATTATCCACTTCGTGATCCACCACGATTTGCGGGCGGGTGAAATTGGCGGCGCGGTCTTTGGCCTCGGCCTTAATGCTATGCTTGCCGGCGGAAGTCTCCGTGCCGTGCGTCTGGCCAAGCACGGTGATGGGTGAGAAGTGGTCGGTCACATTGCGGGTGCGGGTGATGCTTTCTATATTGTTGCCTTTGCCATCGCGACGCATGATGAGCGTAGCCACAGGCGGCGCGGAATAATCGGGGCCACCAATCATCAGCGTGCCGTCCGGTGTAAACCAAGGCCAAAGGCCATTGGCTTCGGCGGCGTGTTGCAGCACATCCCATGCGCGGTCACCCGGTTCAACCGTCACCTTTTCATGACGCGCGGTTTTGCTGGCCGCAATCCTGATCTTGCTCAAGCTCAACCCTAATGGTTTAACCACTTTTGCAGCCACTTCTTCCAGCGTTGCATTGCGGGCATTAAATATAGGTGCCGCACAATCCACCAGTATTCCCGCATAATCCCTTCCCGTCATCATCAAGGTATGATTTTTCTTTTCTACCGTGTCTGCAATTTCGTCCACACGGCCATGCAGAACGGTATCGTTGCCCACTTGCACCTGCACCAGCGCCCACGGCTGCACGAAATCCGGCATCTGCTCGCGTTTCAGGCCAATCTCCACGCTCCAGGCGTCGGCAGGTATCATCAAGTCACTGTCGATCTCATAGCTCTCCCACTGACTATGCGCTCTTCCATTAATTAACACCGTCACTTCATCACTGGGCGTAGGCATTCAACACGTCTCCGGTATCGATGAAGTTTGGGGCTTTGATGGTTGGGTTGAGCCTAAATAATTCCGCTGCGCGAGCGTGGTCGGCATACATGCGATGAGCCGCAAGACGATAATTGCCGGGCGCGATCATTTGTTTTTTCACCAAAGGCGGGCGCGCCTCGATTACCGCACGTGCGGCTTCCTGCACGGCCAGCGCGCTATCTTTCAGCGCTTCTGTCACTGGGCGATGCTCTTCGATTACATAGAGCGCGCGATATTGATCGATAACGGTTTGAATATCCGCGCGCACTTCGTTGGTCATCGCTTCGATTTCTGTTGCCGACATGGTCGGCGTTGCGGTTTCTGATGCCAGCACCAGGCTGGCCGCATCCACTTTTCCGGTCACACGCTGCAGCGCCACATAGCTTGAAACCATATCTTTATCTTGTTCTGGTTGGCGCGCCTGGGTGGGCAACAAAACGGCCACATCCATCGCGCTCGCCACGGCTTTGAAATCTGCCGCTAGCGTATCAATATCAAAACTGCGCAGATCCACCAGACCGGTAATCAGTGAGGTCATATCCGTGCACCAGCCGGTGACTTCGGTAATCGGATCGAGCGCGGTGGTGATGACGGCTTGAATTTGCGTTTTAATCTGGCTCAAAGCAGAAGACATGCTGGTGCGCAGTTGGGCGATGCGGTTGAAATCTTCACCCGCCACCACCTCAGCCACCTTATCATTCATCACCTGCGCAGCTTGTTCGCGCGCACTAGTGGCTTGCTGCTGTACGGCAGCAGCTTTTTGAACCGCCAGTGTTTTTGTGAAAAAGTTTGGCGCTATACTGTTCTGAAGCAGGCTTAACGAGATGCTGCATTGATCCACATTGTCAGCATCATGATGTACCTGGTACTGCACCACTTGCACCTGCATGGTGCCGTATACTGGATGCGTGAATTCGCGCAGCCCTGGCTTTTTCAGAATCGTAATGAATTGCTGCAGCCTGGTTTCGTAATCATCACCAAACAGGATAGCCTGGATCGAAATGGGCAGCGCATCTTGGCCAAGGTCTTCAATCTCGGCACCGTCGGCGTATGGGTAAGCGTGCACAGAGTGGGCGCGCGAAAAGGTCTCGTCGGTCGAAATACAATCGAAAACGAAACCATCTATTACTGCGTCCTGAAGGGTATCTTGCCAAGCCATGAGCGCATCTTACGCGCGCGCGCGAGGCGAATTAAGGCGGAAGTGCTTCCGTGTTAGCGGCGGCGCATTTCCTTGGAGTTTGTCTGGTTCACCGATTGGACGATCTGCCCGTTTTTAACCTCAACCTGCACTTTAATCGGTTCTTTTTCACGATGCAGCAGATCGTAGATCAAGCCGCCAAGGTTCCCGTTTTTGCCATCTGTAGCCCAATTCACCGCTGAGTTAATGCCGTTATTCAGGCGCGTTCCGACTGCATAACTCAGGAATCCCGTAGCTCCTACCGCAGCTACGGGCATTGCGCCAACGCTTCCAATTAAAGCGCCGCCCGCTGCCAGCAATCCTCTACCGGCACCCATCACTTTTCCACCAACCCCACGCGCAGCGGCACCCACCCCAGCCGCTTTCCTACCTCCGGCAAGTCCACCTATCGTTCCGGCTGCCGCAACTGCCGCCAATGCGGCGGCGGCGGCATAAGCGGCTGTCGCCACACCGGGGAAAGCGGTCGCCAAACTGGTCGCACCACTAAGCAAGCTGCCCAATGGCCCTTCGGCGGCACTGGCTGCACCATATGCGGCAGCATCTTTGGCGTTGGCGGCACGCTCGCCTTTGGCCGATAAGGTAGAATCAAGCACCGCCATATTGGCTTCGATCTGCCCGCCGGTATCAGCCTCTACAGCCGCACGAATCTGATTATATTTAGCTTTGTTCTGACGCAAACCAATCAATGCAGACATCGCTTGCCTATCTTGCACCACGGCCCCGATGCCAGATTGCTCCATGATGTCCATCATAGCGTTGAAGGTTTGCTGCTGCTCCTTTCCGGTCTGCTTACCGGCTAAGGCTTGCAGTTTTTTATATTCCGGATTACGACTCGCTACGTTATCAACTAAACCCATGAAAGCATCGAGCGTACCCACACCTTTAGCGCGCGAGGCCACCAGCGAACCGGTGAGGTTGATACCTTGTTTATCAAAATCGCGCTGGGTATCAACCGAGACCATTTTGTTCAGCAAATTGACCACGTTGTTACCAGCCTGATCCGGCGTTCCGGCGCTAATGCGCGCAACCTGATTGAACGCCAGCAAATCCTGCGCGCCTTTCACGCCTTTCATGCCACTGGCCGCTGCACTGGCCATTTGTTCCGGCAAGTAACGTGCCATATCTTTGATTTCAAACCAGCCCAAATTCCCTGCGGTGATCGATTGACTGATAAAACGCTTCACCTCTTCATCCGTCATTTTCATGTTTTGTTTTGCAGCCATCACGATCTTGGCAATATCGGCAGGGTCAGAGCCTGTTCCACTGGATCCACCCGCGATGGTTGGCAGTAAAGCCATGCTGGATTTAACGCCCGCCTGCCCGCGACCCATCGCGCCGGAACCGATCAGATCATTTAAGGTCTGCAGCACTTGCTCTTGCGAGCCCATGCCTTTAGCCTGCGCGGCACGCACCGCTTTATCCAGCTCTGCCTTGCCAGCGATACGCCCGGTGACGCTACGGTCGCTGAATGCGACATTGGCGGTTAAAGCCAATTGACGATCATAATCCATCGGCTTGCTTAAAGCCTGCTTCGCCACATACCCCCCCGCGGAAACCCCAGCGGCAACGCCAGCTGCTTTCTGCAGTTTGGAATACAACCCGGCGCCTTTGCCCAGTTCTGCATTCAGGTCACGTATCTTTCTAAGCTCTGCTTCTTTGGCGCGGCTAAGTTCTCGGCTGCTTAACAGGCCCGATCTCGCCATGCGGTTGTATGCGGCTTGCGTGCGGGCGATTTCGCGCTGGATGGCGGTTTCGGAGCGCACGCCCAGTGCCTGACGTGCCTGGCTGATCTTGTTGAGATTCTTCATCTCGTTGCCAAGATTTTTGGTGCCATCCTGCACGCCGCGCAGCGCTGCTTTAAGCGCCGCACTCATTCTATCCTGCAGGCGTAGCTGTAATTCCAGTTTCATATCAGCCATGTTTGGTCTCCGGTTTTTTGTTCAGGCGGCGTGTGGCGGTGTAGGTTTTGGTGGAAGGCGTTTCGCCATCTGGCTTTTTAACGGATGGTTTGCGCACGGTCAACAGGGTATTTAAAACAGAATGCGCATGCGCCTCGGACATTGAATCAACATCACGAAAGCCATGCGCGGCGAGTATGATCTCAATTTCCCTGACGGGTTTTAAGCGGCTTTCGCGTTGCTCCGCTTTTTTTTAAGGTCATCCTGCGCGTCGATCAGCGGGAAAATATCGTCTTCAGACAAGTTCATCAGCAGCTCACCGGTGATCTGCTCTTTGGGCAAATCGCCCAGCTTCTCCAGTTGCTCAGCCGCGGTATAAATACGCGCCACCAGGTTAGAGGTGGCATCTTCACCCGCGTTAATCAACTTATCGCTGGCCAAAATCACATCGCGAATCTTGGCTTCGCGCATTTCAAAATCGACATGCGTTGCGCCATCCACCGCAACACCATGCAATAACTTGCCTTTAACTGTGATCATTCAATCACCTCGCGCAGCGCGCCCAGCGTGATGTCGATACGCGATTCGTTGTCGGTGGAATACTCTTTACCTACATCCGTTGTGAAGCAATCCAGATAACTGGTGCGCTTGTCTTCTTGATCCAGCGGGTATACGGTCAGCTTCGCACCTTCGATTGCGCCCCAGTCGACATTCTGATTCAGCGGCACAACGGCGGTGACCTTCAGACTGATCTCTTCCATCATCTTGGCAAAACCTTTCGGGCGACCGGTACGGTTCATGGTCTTCACCAGCTTGCGCATGGTGGATTTTGTGACCGATAGGCTGGTGACATCCACCTCAACGGAGTCAACCTCCAAAACGATAGAACCTAAATATTCTTCTAAAGCCATGCTTAATTCTCCAGTTTAATCGGTTACAGTAGCAAATCAATGCGACCGGCAAAGATGTGCAAGCCATTGACCACATCGGCAGGGATGCGTGCGTTCAAGCGGTTAGGATCTTGAGAGTCGCGCTCAACGATAATTCCGTCCAGATTTGCTTGCACACTCTCAACGATCTCCAATTCTTCCAGCTTGATCAAAACGTCAACGATCTCGCTTCGCACACGTTTCACGGTACGATTGCTTAACTTGTCACGTGGGAAACGCAGGGAAATACGCTCCCTGACGGCTTTTCTCACATAATCAAGCGTCCGAATCGTGGTCAGGTCAAGCAGGCTGATATCAGGAATAGACTGCGGGTCTAGCGTATATGTGGTAATCGCACGCACGATCTGCACTTTATCACCCGGGCCAACCTCACTAGGCGTAATACCGTTGTTCAGCGCGCTCTCCTGCTCGGTACGTGTCAACCTGTTTGCTATAGGATTTGCGAGAATACCCGTCAAGGCTAGCGTATTGAGTGGTTTCGCTGGATCTTCCTCAAAAGCCACAACTGCAGCATAAGCTGCTGCCACCTGGTATGGAAGGTCATATGCGCTTGGCAACAGAATGCCACTGATTCGACCACTGTTGATCGATGCGGCCAATGTTGTCGCAGCGCTAAGCGTACCCGTATGGCCAAAGATACCGATCGCACCGCGCTGTTCTAGCGGTCCTGAAACGTTATCTAGATGGGTGCGCAACGCTGTCAAGTTTGTTGCATCGTTCCAGGCAGGGCAAATGATATTATGCCCGGCTGCAAATGCGACAGCCAAAGCAGTAGCAAGAGTCGGGTCTGTCGCGCCCGTAGCCATTGCCACAACCGCAGCACCAATCCCTGTGGCGGTAGAAGTAGCGCTGAATTTAATACTGTTCCCGAGCGTGCCTTTGTTCTTAGCGGTAAAAGTCACCACGCCCGCAGCATTGGCCGCAGTGAATGGGAGATCTGGCTGTTTTGCCACCTGCGCCACAATCGCCGCAGCAACATTCGTAGCCGTATCCCCGCTGGCCACAGCCACTTCAACCAACGTATCGTTCGCCAACACACTCACCACACCCGCACTGGTGGCAGGCCCGGTAATCGTCAACGTGCCGGTCGCCGCGACACTTGCAGCCGCGTCATCCATACCGATGGCAGAAAGCTGCAAATAAGGGTTAGCGTCAAGAGCGGCCTTCACCATCAGATGTGCGATAGAACCTCGCCCAAAGAAAGTGGCCGCCTGAGTATCTGAAAAGACATCAACTAACGTGTTGGCTGCAACGCTTCCAGCCGCAAGCCTTTGTCCTACAATCAAAACTTTCTGCAAATTACCTGGAAGCGTGCGCACTGCCAGACGCGTATTGAACTCGAAATACTTGCCCGGCTTGCGAATGCTGGATGGGATAGAATCAAATGTAATATTTGGGCTGGTCATGTTAAAAATTTCCTTGTTTTAACTGGTTTTAAGTGTTCGCAAGTGCGGTTTTTTCAGCTTTTTGCTTTGCTTTCTGTTCAGCGTTTACGGCTTTATCCGCCGCCACCTCATCTTCCAATCGTTTCTGTTCTTGTGCTTCCCATTCCGCAAAAGACACCTCGTACAGGTCTCCGTCTAAAATGCGGCGCACGTAATAAGCACTTTCATCCACGCTGCTTATTTCGTGTTCCGTAATGTAACGCTGCGGGTGAAATTCGCTTGGCACCTTAATACCGAAAATCGCTTTTACAAACATAAATTCTCCTTAACTCAAATCCACAACATCGCTGGCGTCAACTACATCGTCGCCCGGCTTGATAAAATAATTCAACCCGACTTTTAGAAGATTCAAATCCTCCGGATCCGGCATGCGCAGCATATATGCGGTCGACCATTCGATACTGAACACACTCAATGCCTGCCCGCGTATCTTCTGGTTGTACAATGTCTTTACTGGACCAGGCTGCAGCCGCTCGATTTCAATACCAAAGTCATTGTTCAATAACAGCGTCTGCACATGCTCGATCATCTGGTAGGTGCCGGCGTTAAGTTTGTCACCCTTGCGGGTAGCGGACTCATTGCGCACACTACGCGCCGCTACCATCGTCACAAACCGGCACGGCACCTTCCATTTTTCGGCACCCAGCTTTTGCGGTTTATCCGCACCGCCAAACACCACCCACACCGCTGGCAAGGCACGCACCACCTCGCCGATCTCATCATCAAGCTCACCACCATAACTGGCGATGGTGCGCATGTAACCTAGCGCGGACGCATCCTTGAGTGTCTGTATGACGGCCTCTTCAATCGTCGCTATCATTAATAGTCAACCAAACTTGACTGGCTGAATACGCGGTCTGCATTACCGGACAGCACGCCGGACGATGGTGCTTGCGCCTGGCTGGAAACATCCAGACCTAAACTGATCACACCTTTTGCCACATTCATGAAGAACTTGACCGCATCCTCATAGCGCCTGCGAATCTCTTCAGTCTCTACCACCTCAGCACCACACAGGCGGTAGCGGGTGATGTCACATGTGAAATCGCGCACGATAATTGGCACGGTCCCCAGCGGCACAGCGTAGCGCGCATCCAGATACGCGTTGATTTCCTGCTCGGAACTCGCCAACGCATTGGCCAACACGGTCACGTCGATCTCGCCGATATTGGCGCGATCGGTAAGCTGAATCACCTCGGCATCACCGAAGCGGTTCACCATGTCTACTTGCGTGGCGTAAGGCATTATTTGCCTTTTTTGCCTTTAGCCTGACCAGAGCCATCTTTCGATGGCTCTGGGGTGGCTACACCATCAGCACGCTCTGCTTGGGTATTCTGTTCAGCTTCGGTAGCGTCTTCGGCTGCATTGTTGGGCAACTTGATATGACCAAGTTCCAGCAGCTGCTTTGCAGTATCCTCTTCCATTGTGATGGGAGAATCTGGCTCATAACGTTTATCGTTGTACAAGATTGGCTCAATAGCGATGTAATCACGTTTCATCATGGTCTCCGTAAAATTCTGCTTACTGAAAATTCCCGCCCGCAAGCGGGAATTCTGGATAAGCGAACTCAATATAGGTTAAGCTACCGCAGCACTGATCAGATAACCTGCCAATGCACCGGCAATCACCGGACTCAATTCATCCGTAACTGGATAAACCCAGGATTTCTGGTTGCGTTCCGCGTAAGGCATCTCGACCACAGGGTTGCCGCGCAGGCGATAGGTATAGCCATAGCTTGGCAAGCCCATATCGGCCAGAGAGCCTTGCTCGGTATAAGCCACCACCACGAACTTGCCCCACACATCGGAGAAGTTACCGGCATCGTCTGCGTATACAGCATCGCCGATGAGCACACTCTTCACGTTCCATAAGCTTGCCAACAGCTCAGGCGTAACGATATCGCGGCCCGTATATTTGATACGGTCGATGATCTTTGGATGGTTCTTCAGTTTGGCGAACACGGTAGCCCCCATTACAACGGTGTTTGCGCGACGGCCAACCTTGGAGCGTACCGCTTCAATCGCTGTGGCAATGTCATTGTTAGGGTCGCTTGTGCCAGTATAATCAGACCACTGGTTCACACCAGCCAATGTCGTCTTGTTGCTTGCGGCGTAGTTGGCAGCGGTAGTAGCCAGGTCTGCCTGTGCTTTTTCTGTGCGCAGCGCGATGATGTTCTGCGTTTTCATCACTGCGATTTTTGCCATGTCAACGCCTGGCACTTGGTTAGCATCCTGCATGATCTCGAAAGGCACCAGGCCTTCCAGCGCATGCTGCTCCAGCGCATAATTTCCAGCGCTGTAGCCAAATTGCACGCGCTTGGTGTTTGCGCCTGGCGCACGGCCAGTGTTATAGAGCTGGAAATCCTCTTTGCCGAAGCTGATGATCTTTCCGCCGCGCTGATCGACAGGCACGACTGGGAAAAGCGCCTCTCCCACAAAGTCGGCATTTTTATAGCCCTGGGCTACGGTACTTAAGATTGGGTCAATCACGCGTGCTTGACCTGTAGTCATTTGTGGCATAGTTAAATTCCTTAGTTGTTAATCAAGATCACTTCGACAAATGCACCTGCAGCACCGGCAGATTCACCAGGGGCAAGGCGGCCAACGATCGGGCCGGCTGCGCGCGTCACCGCACGGCCTTGAGCATCCGTCTCCACCAGGGCGCCAGCAGCAATAGCCGCGCCAGCCTCAACGATAGCGGTACCGTGGCTGGTAACTGGCACCTTATCTCCAGCTGCAGCAGCTGCAGCCTCAGCCACGCCATATGTATTGGCAGCTGCCCCAGCCTGGGCGCCAGCTGTCGTGACAAAACGGTTAGCGGCAATAGCGCCCGCAGCAACGACGGTCAACGTCATTAAACTCTTGCTTTGTTTCATGATCTCTCCTTAAGAAACTTTAGTCAGAGCCACTTCGTAGCTCACGTTGTTGGCCTCGGCAAATGCCAGCGCCTTGTGATGTTTTTCCAGGGATTCCTGGTCAACCGCGTAACCTGCCGGAGCATTAAATGCGGCAGTAGCGGCGCCCGCGCCATCATCTTTCCCGGCCTCACCAAAATCCACCAGCTTGGGCGAATTCATCAGCTGCGCTTTGTACAGCGCAAGCGGCGTATCGGATTTTTTGGCATCTCCTTCGCCGAATTCCAGCTTCCCTTCATCGGTCGCGAGCTTATCCAGCAGTGCGACTGTGGAATCCTTGTTCACCGGCAGCAGCTTGCCATTCTTCAAAAGGTCTTCAGCGAATGCCACGTTATCTTTATGGATAGCCTCGGATTTTTGCTTTGCCTGCTCCTCTGCGAAAGCGGCTTTTTCGGCCTCATGCTTATCATTGGCCTCTTTCAGCTTGGCATTCTCAGCCTCAAGCGCAGCCAGGCGCTGTTTGTCGTTATCAGACATCTCATCTCCTTTAGATTTGTTTGCTTCAGAAAAAAGCGCCTTCATTCCGCCTTCGTCTTCTTCGTCCTGGGCGGCGTTGATCTGCAGCGACCGTATCTCATACTCGGCAAGCGTCTTGTCCGCTACCTCGATACCATCTTTGGAGATTATCCACTCACGGATTCTTTGAAATAGCCCTGCGATTGTCATCTTGTCCCAATCGGCGAATTCAATGACACCTTCTTCGCTGGCAGAAAAGCTGGCGGATTTCATTCCTTTCACAGCTGGCGCCTGCGCACCAAGAAAACCGACATGGCGCAGGTAATACACGCCAGGTACAGGGTTGTTGGGGGATTCTGGGGTATAGAAACTTGCCGATACCTTCTTGAACTTGCCTGAACTGACCAGCTCGGCGAATTGTTCATCCACCTGGTCTGGCTCTGCAGAAAGTACCCCATCGGCATAATTCAGCGATTTCACCCAACCATAAGCAGGGTCATCCGTCTTGGGGTGACCGACAACCAATGGCGCCTCATGCTTGTCAGGGTCATATGCAGCGACTGTGGCGAGCAGGTCTGTTTCGGAAAAAGACAACGCAGCACCGCTCATCGCCGTGTGCTTGCCTGGCTTGAATATCTGGATTGTTTTCTTCATACCGCCATGATGGCGGATGAGATGCATGCGGTTAAGGAGGAAACGATTCCGCTATGAATGGATGAGGGTCCTTTTTTAGATTACCATCAAAAAACAGGCAGGGCAATCCGTAGAAAAATAGAAACATGCAAAATGACATCTCAACAAAAATAAAACATGGGGCAATAACCCCGTTAAACCGCCGTTAACTCTTTAGTTCATATTTTTTTGATACCGATATAGCAGTAAAACATTTTAACGCGTTATACGCGCTTAAAATCAATCCAGCAGATTTTGCAGATACCGATTGGTATGACTTAATATTTTTTGCTCACCGGACTCGGTAATACCGAGAAACGGACGGGCGGGGATGTTCGATCCAGGGTGATTCACTTGTTTAACCACTTTTCCATTGAATGCTAGCGCCTTTTTGTTGCGTGGCTTGATCACATGCGGCTTTGTCTTTCCACCAAATTGGTGAATCGCCGCATATTCTTTGTTAGTGCCGACCGCGGCAGATTTGGCATCGCTGCGCGACTGTATCGAGCTGGCCAACTGGCCGCTATCTTGCAACAACTTGGCGCTGCTACCACCGCGTGCCTTACTTGGTGGATACTTAAACCCAAGCCATTTTGGGCGACCTTGTTGCGCAAAATTCTCTTCGACTTCGTCTATTAAATCACCGGCGATGATGCGCATCAGCGGGCTTGCATCCTGCAGGCCCGCTACCAGACGCTGGATGGATTCATTGAAGTTACGGTCATCAATCTTGACTTCTATCATCGCTTGCCTTATATTGAACCAAGTTCATTGCTGTCATGAAATTGCACCTTGGAATGTGCGTCCAAAGGAACAGCAGAACATAAGACCGTGTCCAAGTGCGGTCTTTTTTATCCGATAGCGCGTAAAACCTCGCCATTCATGGCGGGGATATAAGCGCGAATTGTGAAGCAATTCATGTTATAATCAAAATTGCTACCAGAGTTGTACTTCGGACTTCTCAATGACGGCATAGTTTCACTTAAAAACTTGTTTTCCCGTAAAGGACTACCGCAGGGCATGCGGAAAGTTACGCCTGTGGAGAGAGGGTGCAGTTAGACCGCTCAATGAAGCAGGAACCCACCGAAGGTATCGCGCTGTCTCAGCGTGAGCCCGTAGGAATCCCCGTCCTTTAGGGCGGGGAGGATGTCAATTTCTGTACCTTAAGAACCCGTCTCTCTGTTTTTCAACATAGGCTCTCCTGGTGGTCTCATCTTTGGCATCAGTATGAAACACGCTTGATCCTGTCCACCCGTCAGCGCCATATTCAAACGCGGCGATCCCGTAAGACTTCGCAGCATCATCCATTTCATAGGTTTTAAGATATCGTCTTTTAAGCAACCACATCCCTGGCTTGTTGCGAGACTCTTCCCATCGTAGCCATATCTCGTCTGGAGACTTGATAGCTTCAGCCAGCAGGCGCATCCATATGCCGCGTCCATATTTATCTGATTTCCATTTGCCCGCACCATCCTTGAACAGATCTTCACTGATGACGACCGGATCTCCAGCTGCATCTTCGTATATGACCGGGTTGCCGATATCCGCATTGAATTCAGCCAGAAACGCTTTTGCGTATTGCTCAGGCGTCAACCCTTGTTCCAGCAATCTTTTACCGCTTAACCTGACCGGCTTAGGCAGGTCAGGCAGATCTATCCCTGGAGAAAAAGTTCTTGGAAGGTCATCCAGCGGTGGAGGAGTAAATGGTTTGGCCCACTGCTTTGCTGGGTTATAGCTCCATCCAGGGTCTGGTGTGAACAGCTTGTTGGTGCCTGGCTCACGGTAACCTGTCACCTTGACGGTCTCAGTGCTTCTCCTGGGGGATACTGGCACCTGAATGTCTTCCATGCGGCCATACCCATTGGACAGGTAGGTGCCGCTGACACGCAGATCTTCCTTGTCACGTGCACGCACCCTGCATCGGCAATTGAAACCATTGGGCGGGTAGAAGATGTCCCAGAAAGGGTCATCGAAACGGAACACCTTTCCATCAAGGGCGCGATGTGCCGGGCGTGTCCTGCCATCCAGCACGGCAACGTATTCCCACAACGGCCTGCTTTCCACGTTGTCCATCATTGCGCTGTATCTTCCCGCCATGTAGGCGGTCTGCATATTGGTCTGGTATATAGTGCGCAGCCTGTATGGCGTCAGGCCTTTCCCTGACATCTCCCCGGTTGCCTTGTCTATCTGTGCATGCTTCCCCCACCATCCTTTGCGCTCAAGCACAGGCTGCAGCGCGCGCTCGAACCCAGCCAGGCTGGTGCCGTTCTTTAAGGCATCATCCACAGCACTACGGATATCCTGCAGCACTTCGAGTTTTGTGACGCCTGCTACAGTGAATGCACGCGCATGCGCCTGCTGCCATACCTCTTTCCAGTCCCAGCTGATCTGGTAACCTTTTTGCTTGAGATAGGCGATAGCCTTCTCCGGAGGCAACCCGATCGCATAGCCAAGGTCAACCTTTTCAGGCATTCAGCCTTCCCCATATCTCTGCCACAAAATAAGCGCGCGCCATGACTTCTTCGAGTTGCGCGCTATCCATGTCAGGATATTTGTTTAACAAGCTATCCAGCACCTGTGACGGCTCGGCATGATCAATCGCATCAAGCAACGGCTTTACTAGAGCATGCATGTGCGCATCGATCTCTTCGCCATTGATCGCACCGATAGCAACGTCCAAAGCCTGCTGGTCAGGAAACAGATCTCCTTCGGCAAACTCATGTCCTGGTTCTATTTGCGGTTGCTTCGCTGTAATCGGCGTTGTGGGTTCAGCTGGCTCCCAGCCTTCTCCATAAGTTTCCGTGATGTAGTCCAGGGTCGGCTTAAAGCCTAACCCTGCAATGCGCTCATCGCGCTCCGAACGGACATTCAGGTCTTCTTGCGCCTCGATCTTACGCCATACGCGCGGAATACCTGCACCAGGCAAGTTGAGTTCCACTATCCAGCGTACCAGGCTATTCTGCAAAGTCCCTGTGAGCAAGTCAGCATCTGCGCGCGCCAGCTCCATGCGAATGTCGTTCTGCACATCGCTTTGGCCGCTGCCAAGGCCAGTGTTCTTGGCCACCGTGGTGAGCGTCTCTCCCAGTACGGCCACGCTGATCTGTTCGTCCATATAGCGACACATGCGCTCGTATAAATCTCCGGCGCCGCTGCGCTGCGCTTCCAGCAATTCCAGAATCATGGTGTCAGGCACCGCTATCGCGCTCTCCTGCGATATTGCGCGCAGAGATTCCAGCAAAGCTTGTTGATCAGTCTCTTGTGTGCCTGCCGGGTATTTCCCAATGGCGGTCGGGTTACCGAATTTATCGGCAAAGGTGAGCCAGAACGTAATGTTCTGCCGTTTAAAAAAGGTTGGCCAATATAGTTTGCTGCCAAGCCCAAGGCCGTATGGACTCCCATCCTTAGCTCCCACAGAATGCACGATGAACTTGCGCTCAGGCAGATCTATGCCTTTAAGCATGTCGCTCATTGTCAACATGCGCAGCCTGCGGTCTTCGTCAAATACAAAGCGGCGCTGGTTGCGCGGGATGACTTGCTCTATGTAGATTTCGCGGCCATCCTGTGCCCACATTACCTCGCTGACGCTGTAGCCTTTCAGCACCGCATCCAGCATGTCCAGCGTCAGTTTGTCAAAGTTAAAGGCGCTCAACTGCGCTTTCACCAACTCGGCGGCTTTCTTGTCTCTGGTAGATTCACTAGCAGGGTCTACTTCCCACGGGTAACTCACCACTGCCATCTTGCGCTTGTTGATAACAGCATGAGCAAAGGCATCGCGCTCGATGTCATCGTAGATCTTCAGGCCGTTGCTGCCGCCTTTGGCCAGTAGCGTGTCATCCTGGTTCTGCAACAAGCCGATGAACAGCGGCTGCAGAATATCCCGCGCCGCGCTGGCGATCTCTTCTTTCAGTTCTTTTTTCATAAATTACCCCATGAATCCTGAATATTGGCTACTGGCTCGACGCGTTCCTGCGCCTTGGATCGCCATCGGTACTGCGCGGCTGAATGCTGTCATCCATAAAATCTGCAGCGCCACCAAGCCGTCATAGTGGTGATGGCTTTGCTTTTCCGGCCAGCTATCTAGCTCGTCCAGCAGTTGCGTCAGCGAGGCGTGCAGGCGAATCTTCGGGTTGAAGCGGTCGCAAATAAATGGCTCCAGCGCCTCGATGCGCTCTTCCGGCGACACGATCGCCGTTACGCCCGTGAGTGGCAGCGCCACGCCTTTAAGCGCGGCATTATTCACAAAGCTCTGGCGCATGTATTCGTAGGCGTTGTTGTTCTCAAAACCGATCGCGCGCATGCGGTATTCTTGCTGCAGCGCGATTAAATCAGCTTCCAACTTACTGGCCACACGGCGCTTGATCTGCGCCTCAATCACATCCAGCACGGCGGTTTCTTTGTTCCAGCCGCCCACCAGTATCGCACTCGGGTCTGAGGTTTCGCCTTTGCCCATGCTTGGGTCACAAGCGCCAAAAAAAATCCAATTAGCCAGCCGATTCACCCAGAAGGTAATCTCGCCAAATACCTTGTCATCATCGCTTTTGGCGATGCCCTGCATCTCGGTATTGAACGCGCGGCGGTTCTTGGCGCGCTGCCGCATGAGCCAGAACAGGCTGCGCACGCTTGGCCAGCTGGTCACCGCGCCTGCGTCCATGTCCGTCATATGACGGGCATAGAATTGATAGGACGGCAGTTTGTCATCCGGGCACACGTCCCCGCGCGCAGTATAAATCGCCGCTTCGCGCGGGTCTTCATTACGCATCAGCTCTTCGCATTGCTCCCATAAATCCATGCGGTCAGGCATGCGCTCAATTGCCTTGAAAGCATGCACGATATGGCCGATGGTATTCTCGGCACGGCTGATCGGGTCTCCCTTGGCCATCTCTGTACCGACTGCTAAAAATTTTACGCTGCCATCCGGCGGGCCAAGGTAATCAATGCCTTTTTCCAGCCAGTCCCAGCGCTTCTCGCGCTCGGTCGGGCTTTTCGCCTCCGCATCGGTAATCAGGTCATCTGCCATCAGCAACTTTGGACGGCTGCTACCGTGGAAGGTACCGCGAACCGCTTGTTCTGCGCCAAATGATTCGATCTTTAAACCTGTTTTGGTAATGATCTCGCCAATCTTCCAGGTCTTGGTTGCGCCACACACCTCCGGGAAGTCCAGCGCCAGAGCGGCGTTAACCGTCAGCTCCGTTTTAACGACCTCGATCAACTTGGTCGGCAATTTGGTCTCTGCGCCAAATATGGTGATGTAGTCAATCGCGTAAGGCGGCTCGTCCAGCCAATCCACCTCGGCGCGAATATCGGCGCGTTGCAGCAGCATTTGCACGGCGCACCACACGGGGCCGATCTTCGTGAGCAAACTAGATTTTGCCTCGCCACGTGGCGCTTTCCACCATTCTTTCACACCCCCCTGCATGCGCAGCAGTTTGGGGAAGCGCTCGCAGAACGCTGCCTGGAATATCGAAGGATCTCCCCGGATGTGGTGCGGAAAGTAGGTGTAGGCAAAAAAGGTGAAGTCGCCATCCTTCAGTACGCGCTTGCGTCTTGCCGCAATGGCTTGCGGGCTGGGGTCTAGTCCCGCCTGAAACGCTTCGATCTCTTTGCGAAGTTCCGCGCCGAGTGCGTATATCTCGTCCAGAAAGTCTTTTGCGTTAAATGCCATCAGCCAAATGCCTCGGTGATCTTCTCACCAAAATCAGCCAGCATATCGGCAAATTGCGGAGCCAGATTCGGGTAACGGTCGCGGATGAAGTTCGCCTGAAGATTCACCACTTCCATCGCCACGGCGAGCTTGTTGAGTTTAGGATTGTTCTTGGCCACCGCGCTCATCGTTTTGTTATAAGCGTCAGAAAGCCGAGAGATGGCTTCGGCTTTTGAAAGCGGGCTGGAGTTCATGTCGTTTTTAAGCGCTTCCAGCGTGCTTTGGAATAGAATCACAAACTGCTCCAGCACGATCTGCGAAACCGCCTCTGCGCCGTTGCTGGAAAGCAAGGCTGCGCTGCGCGCCTTGTCCCAATCGTCACCATCGGCTTTGGCTTCACGTTTCCAGCGTACGGCTGTACCCAGGCTAATCCCCGCCTCTTTGGCGGCCTCTTCCATCGTCAGCATCTTGTGCACGTAAGCGCCGCGCAGTACACGCCTGGTTTCCAGTCCATGTGCCAAGTGTTAAGCTCCGTCACCCATATCGATGCCAAGCAAGGCTTTGAGTTTTGCCTGCGCCAATGCGATTCCAAGGCCGACAACCCCCCCCGCAGCCGCGCCGTTCAGCGCAGCTTTCGTTTCAACCCTGCGCAAGCGATCGTCGATACTGCCCATCTTCTCGTCTTGACGCTCCTGGCCTGAAATCACCAGGTCTAACTTTCCTTTGATTTCACCCAGCAGCAAGGTGTGTTCGTCTCTATCTGCCATATCTTTTCCTCATGTCCTCACTCTCCTGTTGGCATTGCACACATCTGCAAACGCATTTTATTTTTTGCCTTTCCGGGCGGATAGCCTCGCCGCAATCGATACAGTGGCTATAAGTCAAGTTGGATTGCTTTTTGCGCTGCGCAGCAATTGCCTCGTTGCGGCTGGCCATCTCCAATTCTTGCGCGCGATCCAGATCGTCCATTTAGATCACCATGCTCTTTTTAACTGTGATGCGGCCTTCATCCGCACCGGCATTTGGTGCGTCACTCTCCCAGCGATACGTCCAGGCACCCACCAGCGTCATCACCACACTGGCGTAATATTCACCGGTTGCAGATTTCACAATCGTCGCATCCCCACTGTAGGTGTAAGTTGTCACCGTGCCGTTGGGCGACTTGGTTTTAAGCCGTAATGCGCCCGGGTCTGCCGGAATGCCGGCCTCGTTACGCACCGATAGCGTGATCTTCACCGCGCTGCCGACGACGATGTCTTCAAGGTTATGCTGCAAGCTGCACCTCTGATTTCAAATTGGCTGGTTTGACCGCGCGGGATTTATATATATTGGCTACGTTAAACTTGCTGGCAAAGCGCGCCGATTTAACGGCTTTCGCATAAAATCGCATATTCATCACTGGCGCGCCAAGCGAGCCTGTCGCCAACGCCTGTGCCAATGCATCTGCATCTAGCGCGATCGTGGTGGTGAGTCCGCCGTTGGCAAGTGCCTGCGCCAGTGCTGCCACGCTCATGCTGATCTGTGTGGTGAGTTGGCCATTGACCACCGACACGCTTGCCGCCGCGCCTGCCAGTTGCGCCGCGCCACCCGCCAAACTGCCTTGCGCAGTGGCCGTATTGATTGCAGCGCCATTCAGCCTGATGCCGCTTGTCATTGCTGCGCCTGCCTGCGCTTGCGCATTGGCTACACCCGCCGGTTTGATGGCGGTGGTCAGCCCGGCATTGGCTAATGCTTGCTGGATAGCCGACCCGCTCATGCTGATCTGTACGGTGATGCTGGCTGAAGCTGCTGCTTGCGCCTGTGCGTTACCGGAAATTGCGCCGCCAGCCCCAGTGCTTAAATTACCGCTGGCAACCGCAATGCCACTGGCCGCTGCGATCATGCTGATGAGCGTGCCGAGTGAGCCGCTGGCAACAGCGTTGGCAACGGAGTTGGCATTCAGCGCGATGCCGGAACTCAAGCCAGCCTGCGCCAGTGCCTGCGCCAGCGCACTGGTGTTGAGTTTTATCTGCGTCAGCATCTGGCCATTGGCAATCGCCACGTCTGCCGCCATGCCTGCCATATTGATGCCGGTGCTGATAGTCCCGCCGCCAGTGGCCTGGCCCTGGGCATTGCCGAATATGTTGGGACTGCCGGTGCTGAGATCGCCGGTGCCAGTGGCGATGGCCACGCTGGCTGCCACCATGTTTATCTGCGTGGCCAGCGCGCCACCGGCAAGCGCCTGGGCGAACGCGTCAGCTTCAAGCTGTGCGGCGGCACCGGCCTGCGGCAGGTCAAATATCGGGGTATCGAACAGGGCTGAGAAGAATGGCATGCTTACCCCTACAGAAACGGCACCGGGGCCTTGGCCCACAAACCACCGTGCGCAAACCCAATCACCGAACTGGTGCCGCCGACAGATTCGTAGCCAAGGTAACACATCAAGCTGTTTACCGCTGGCAAATCTGCTGTGGCGACCCCGCTGGCGACGTCCCCGGTCTGTAAGTTTTTTATCCACCAGGCGACTCGGCTTGTTTGGTTGGGAAAGGCAAAAAGACGGGCCAAGTACATATTGGCTCGGTCTGTAGTCGGCTTGACGAAATTTGCGCCTAAATCAACCTTGGTGGCCGTGCCAGACGCATCATTGCACATGAACTGCATATTGGTGTCCGCGCTGTCGAAGCCGAACCCGAGCATGCTGACCAGTGTGCTGGGGTTAACATCGGTTGGCGCGGCTGTGTTAGCACGTATACCTGCGAACTCGCGTTTAGTTCCCGTGGCCTGCCCGGTCGCGCCGCCCCATTTAAACTCAAGATCGAACCCGCCTTGGTATGTCTGGTTGGACAGGAATAAGGGGGCCAGGGGTGTACGGAACCCGGCGACGGCACTGGCGGATGCGGTCGTCACGAGGGCGTCCACTCGTGGTGACGCTTGGTGCATGTTGGTGGACGCGGCGGTGCTCGCCGTTGCGGTTCCGGTAGCCGTGAGCGAAGTGCCGAGCGAGGTGGTGCTGCCGCAGAACGGGATGTTAGCTAAAATTGTCTTAGCAGACACCATCGTGGCCGCGGCTTCCTGCGCCGGAATATCACTTAACACGTGCTTGGTTCCCGCGCTGAAATTCACCAGTGCATTGGCTGCGCTCGATTTTAATACGTGCCGGCGCTCGAGCGTGGTGGATGATGTCAGCTCACCAACACCGATCTCCCATTCGTCAAGCGTCTGGTGTTCTATCTTGTAATAAACAGCGAAGCCGAGCGGAATATCACTGTTGAATGTCGTATACTTTGCGCTGACCGCGCCCGCAAGCGTAAAGGCGCCGGTGCCAGTGCTTGTGCTGGATTCGCGCGTGAGATTACCGGCGAGGAAACCCATTAAACACCCGCCATTTCGATGAGCTGCGTCATATTGAGTATGGCTTGCTCCTTGATTGACCTGGCGACGCTCTCATCTTCGGTGAGTTCTATCTGTGCCTTTGCGCTCAGGCGGATACCGCGCAGCGTATCCATGATGAACAGGAACCCGTCCGCCGCCGCAATGATGCCGTCACAGGCCTGCTGCGGGCTGAGGCCTTTTGCGGCCACGTCAGACTGCACGCATGAAGGCACATCGCCGGTGTATCCGGCAGACTTGAACGCCCGCGCCTGTTCTTCAGCGCGCTTGTACTCAAATGCTCGAACCGCGTCGCCAACCACGCGAGCGCGCAGTGAATCGGCGTGGTTATCTATACAGGCGAAATAGTACGGCTTATCCATGAGCATTAATCTTTGCTTAAAGCGTCTATCTCGGCCTGCAGTTCGGCACGGGCTGCGTCATCTGCCCCGGTGAGCTGGGCATGTAGGTAATGGTTCACATCGGCTTCGGTAATGCTGTCACGGCCTTCGCCTGCCGCTTTGGTGGCCGCATTCAGAATGGCATTGGCGTACATTCTTGCGTAAAGAATCTTCATTTAAGTACCCCTTGAGCCTTTGAGAGGGTTAGGTTTGCCTGCATCACCAGCGCGGCAGCCAGGTTGCGTTGACCGCGCTTGTCTGCAGCATATGCGCCATCCAGCGCGGTGCGCGCGGCATCTGCCAGTTGTTGCACTTTTACGGCATCTGCCAAGCTAATGCGGCCGTCGCGCAATTGCGCAGCGGCACTGTGGCGTGCAGCGGCCAATTGTGTGTAAACCGGGGCCAACTCCATTTCAAACGTGCCGGATTCGGCCAATGTGGCAAATACGCCAATATCTGCCGGTTTTACTTTGGCTTGTATGGCTTGCGGCTGGCTGGCACACGCGGCCAGCAGCAGCATGATCAAAAGGATTGTTTTTCTCATGTTAGTTGTCCACCTGGAAAGTCAGCGCGCCAATGGCAAAGCTGGGCGCGGCATCGCCGTTGTTGACGGTCTTAGAAGCCGTCAAGGATGCGTAGATCCACAGGTTTCCGCCGGATGTCGCATCGGTGACACCGAAGCAGTTGACCACGCCCCAGTTGGCCGTTGGCGCCGGGAAAGTGATCGCAGCGTTATTGCTGGTGGTGCCGCCCGTGCCGCTGGAAGCGGTAGTGCTGCCCGCGGATTGCGTGCCAGCCCAGTTGGCCAGCGATGCGGTCACCGCCACGCGGGCATAGCTGCCGCCGGTGACTTCGGTACCGGCGGTGGAATCAGTCGGGCAAGTGGTGTAAAGCGCGATGTAGTTGGTGGCTGGGGCGCCCAACGCCTGGGCGCGCAAGACGGCATCAACCAGTTTGTTCTCGGCATAGTCGCTCAGGCTGGCAGCCTGCACAAAAGCGCTGGCCAACAGCAGAGCCAGCATTAGAATTAAGTGTTTAATCGGTTTCATGTGAATCTCCTTGGGTTAAATTGCTGGCACGATCTGCCGCCAGCTGCTCGATACATTTGTTGAATTTCAGGGCAAGTTGGTCGGCGCGAGAGGCGCGTCCAATAAAATATCCGGCGTACTCGGGGGTGAGCTCGACAAAAACTCCAGCAGGCTCTCCAGATAATCCGGGGGCTCCGGCGTTGTCAGCTCCGGCGACAGTGGCGCAAGTCTGGCCGGTGGAACCGTCACCACCTGCGGTGCGCATGGCTTTGACGCGCAGCCTGAGATTATCAGCGCGCACAGCAGCAAGAACAGCATTGGCTTTTTCGGCATGGTCTTTCATCTCCTTTTTAAGTTGAGCGGTACGGTTGGCAACATCGGCCACGCGCTTTTGCTCCAGATCGTATTTCTCGTTTTGCAGCGCTAAGATTTTGGTGTTGGCAGCAATGATTTTTTCGTTCTCCACCGCCTGCCAGCGCGCGCGCTCGGCATCCACACCGTAGTCATACGCCCACCAGCCAAACACCGCCAGCACTATCAGCAACAGTAGCGGCTTAAGCCACCAGGGCATCAGCACCTTGCCAAGCGGCTCCGTTGGTAGCGGCAACAAGTCATCAATGTCAATCATCATTTGCCAATCCCCTGTGTGGTGATGATGCGCAATGCGGTGTTGCCTACAGTGAGTAGCAGCAGGCCATAGCCATAGACATTGCCCGGCACGTATGGCTGGATCAGATTTGCGCTAGCCTCAGCCGCGCCCAGCATACCCACCACGATGTTGAACCAGATGATCTTGCTCTTCCACCAGGGCTTATACTGAGCCACAATAGCCTCGTTTATTTTAGTCATGCCAGCCCCCCGTTAAAAAAAGCCTGTACTCAGCCTCGCGCCGCCTGGTTAGGCCGCGCAGCACTCTGAACCTGCCTGTTTCTGGATTCTTAACTTTATTCCATCGCAGCAATTCATTGGCTGCCTGGGCAAAAAATCCACTATTAACGCACTCTCGCAAGGTTGATCTGTCGTAGGCGCCAACGCCGAGGTTGAAACAAAAGCTTGCCAGCGCATCGAACTGGTGCTGCTTAAGTGATTGCCGCACATTGGCATTCAGGTAAATTTCAACCGTTTTAATATCTTGCTTGAGCAATTGCTCGGCACGATCAAGAGATATGGCTGTCATGCCATCGTGATAAGCAAGCTGCTCGCTCGGCGTAAGCAAATGGCCGTAACCGACAGTCAGCTTGCCAGCGGCATCCGCATAAACATCCAGACGCAATCCCTCGAAATGCTTGATTAAAGCAATCCCGTTATAGCTGACGCGCAGGTTATTTGGATGGGTGATAGCCATGCAGCCAGTTTACGCGCGCGCGCGAACTGGCTTAAGGAGGAAACAGTTCCGCCCCATGAAGGGGCGGGGCATGAAACGACATCTAAAGAAGCCTGCTCAAGGTTATCTATTGTCACTGTTTTTTGCTTTTGGTCACTACAACCGGCCAAAGCAAATAAGACTATTGCCGCCAATATTTTCTTCATATTATTCCCCTTGGTTATTAAAAAAGATTATCCTGCCGCTCATCAAAATCCAGCGCCGCTTCCTTCTGTATATTGCGTATCTGTCTGTCAGTCAAATCATACTCGATAGCCAGCTGCCGCTGTGATTTATCGCTTTTGATGATAGTGGCATTGCGCATAGTACGCAATGCATGATCGCATTTTGGAATATCGATGGTATCCCCGCCATATTGCTCTATCAGTTTTGCCGCATGCTCATGCCCGATGATCTTGCACAGCACGTGATCGTCACGAAACTCCGTTGGCACCCACATGCGCACGCCCTTGTAATGGTCTACCAGTTTCAGGCAATGCTGCAGGCCAATGATGCGGGAGATCTCCTGTACGATCTTAGGCAGGATGCTGATATTGATATTCAACGTTAAAATATCAGCGGTTTTAACTTTTACCATACGTGGCTTCCTGTTTCTTAATCAGCGCTGTCACGATTCCTCGCAATTCATAAGGCGTGCACCACTGCACCTTGTCACGCTTGTACATCTGCTTCGCAATTCCGTCCACATACGCCCATGTCAGCTTCATATCGGCGATCAATGCGGCGATCTTGCCAATCAACGCCTGCTTCTGCTTGTTTACGGCAGGCTTGCTGCTGGCGGATTTGAATCCCCCCTTGCTCTTCATATGCTCCAGCACCTTCATGCGGCCCGCGTAATCTAGGTCTGCAGCAGAGTACACCCGCGCCAGCGTGTAAAGCATGCTACGGTAGGTGTCGTCATCCAGACCAAGTTGAGCCTTAGCGATATGGATCATAGCGAGATCGTTATTGCGATTCGAAGAATTAGTCACATTAGCCATGTTTAACCGCCCATTTACGTGATGCTTCAAAAATTTGTGTGAGCGTTGCCAATGGCATTTTTTGCGACTTTGTGCGCCCACGCTTGATTAAATATTGACCATTTGGCAGCTTTAACGCACTGATAGAAAGCGATTTAGTCGCCGTTGCTATCGTAATTTTTAAAGTTGGTTTAAAAGTTGCCATTTTGTTGATTTGTATCGTTAATTTGTTGGTTTAAATTTATAGCGTGAGGCCTATTAGTAGTTAGGGGTCTTCAGGTACGTTACCCATATCGTGCTACCGGTCTTCCCGGTGAAGTCTCCGAACAGCGGTTCAGCCGGGAACGAACGAAGCAAATCCTTTGCCTTTATGTTTGCCTCGTTCCACTTGAAAATCAAAACCCCGCCCGGAGCCAACACCCGCCAGCACTCCGAAAAACCAGCAACGATGTCGGCTTTCCATGTCTCTTTGTTCAAAAGCCCGTACTTCTTGTTAATCACGCTTTTCATCGAGCCGCTTGTCAAGTGCGGAGGGTCAAAGACAACCATCTTGAACACGTTGTCCGGAAACGGCATGTCTCGAAAGTCGGCAATCTCGTCCGGCTTAACACACCAGCCGGGGTTCCAGTTGTTTTGAAATGCGCCTTTCTCAACCTCTCGGCAGTCCATGAACAGCGCGTCCGTGTTCTCTTTGTTCCACCAGAACATCCGGCCACCGCAGCAGGCGTCTAGCACTGCCGGGAAAGTCGGCGCTGGCGACACGGCGACCCCTAACACGTCGGTCAAGTCGGACAGGCCGCCAGCGGCGCTGTTTTCAGTTTGTAGTTGCTCCACCTTCTTCACTCCTTTTCAGTTTCGTGGTGCGGCCTGCCGCTTACCTTGGCGTTAGGCATCCCGCCGAATTTTTATAACGCCTTTTGGAGTATCAACGCACCTTACATCTCGCCCACTTAATGAAAGTTGGGTTATGAGCACACTTTTCCCCGTTCCGATTTGCTTATGCAAAAACTCAACATCATGTGCATATCGTCTAAGTGCAATCCCAGCATCCAGTATTTTTTTCTTTTCTTCAGGTAAATCTAGTTGCTCAATTAAACCAAGTTGCCAAAGCTTCTCTTGGTCTATCATGTCTGCAAGTTCTCTTAAATATTCTGGGGTCATCTCATTACTCCGTAGTTATCATCTGCCTAACCAGTCATTCAAGCGGGAATGCTTCGCATCCCCTTAATTCGTTTCGTTATGCGTCTACAAAAAACCATCTCCCATTTGACATCCTCCCCCACCTTAGCCTTCGGCCACCGCTTGCGCGGGAAGGAGGGGGATTCCTACGGTGCTACGCATGAGAAACCTCGTGCATAGTCGCTTCGGTGGGTTCCTGCTTCACCGAGGCTGGTTTCGCCCGGGTCTTTCGACCCCGGCCAGAGCCGTCCTCTCCACAGGCTAACAAGCGCTGTCCGCGCTCTAAAACAATCACCCTGCCAGCGGCGGCAAGATGATATAAGCGAGGGTTTTTCTTAGCCTGCCACCGCGTCTTTTAATGCCTTTGCTGCGGTAAAGTGCGGCACTTTTTTGGCTGGAATCTCCAATGGTTCACCGGTAGCAGGGTTACGGCCAGTGCGCGCAGCACGGGTAGCCACTTTCAGCTTGCCAATGCCTGGCAGGGGAACTTCGTCGCCAGCATACAACTGACTTTGCACAACACTTGCAAGACTTTTAAGCACAGCCTCGGTGTCTTTTTTAGATGCGCCGCTGACTTCGGCAATTGCTGCAACAAATTCGCTTTGATTCATTTTTTTTCTCCTGTTAATTAACGGTTTTGTGAATGGCTATCGATACTCTGATCAGAATCTGATTAGATTCTGGCCAGACTCCAATAACCCTTCAGAAAACCCCCGCAGCCCTTTGGAGAAAACTGCAGGGGCGCCAGCGCCCCGGTAGGGACTCCTTCGGAGGAACCCAGTCGCTGGCTGCTATGGTTACATCCCCACTCATAGCTTGGGTCGTCAGGCTCCACCGTTGGCCGGTTTTGCTGATACTGCTTTTGTTTCAATTTTTTCCAGCCAGGTAAGTTGCGCCTGGCTACCCCATACAATTTTTTCATCCACCAATTTGTTCAAAAAGCGGGTTTCGCTCTCCGTCAGTTTTTCCGGGCAAGCCTGCAGTACTTTTTCTGCGCGCACGCATAGCCGCACCCAGGGTTTGCAAGTGTATTTGGTATAGGCGCTCAAGCGACATCCTGCTCAAACGGCGTAATCACAAATTGCTCCACGCCGGTGACGATGCTGATGCCGGAAACGCCACTTACTGCGTCAGGCTCGTCCAAAATCAGGTCTTTGTTCACCTCTTCTTTGACTCGCACAAAACGCCCAAGGCCAATGCGTTTCAGAAACTCGATCACCTGATCTGCCTTGGTGACGCGCACGCTGGGCGGGTTTTGCCGCCATTGCACCTCGCCTGTGATAAAACCTGCCGTTTTGGTTTTTCCGCTATTGGTCAACTCGTCGCGGTGCGCCTCGCAGTAGCTTTGTATGCCTTGCTGCAGCTGGTCGATCTCTTCGCTCAACACATCAAACTCAGGCTGGTAATCTTTGGTGATCGCCGCGATCTTGTCGTTCATGTCTGCTTCGCCACGGGTACGCTTGCGCATCAGTTCACCAATTCGGCTAATGTCTGCGGCCACATCATCACGGGTCTGCGGTACCGCGCTTTGCGCCTTGCTTTTCAGTTTTTTGGCTATTGCCATTTGCTTGCTCCTTATAAAATCGAGTTTTTGTGTACAGTGCGGGCCAGCTCCTCCAGCCCGGATAAATCATTCATGCAGCGGGCCAGTACGCCGCCATCGCACATGTCCTGGCCAAACAGTTCTTGCACGTCAATCTTTTCTCCTGGTGCAAAGTCCTTGTGCCATTTCACCCAGCCAAAGATGTTGCGCAGGCTGATGGTGGTGCCAAACGGGCCAATCTCAATCGATACTTTTTTAACGTTAAACATTTCATGTCCCCAGGTGTAATTGACCAAGCAGATCAGCTAATGTGAGTTTTTTTAATCTGGCTTCTTTCTGCAATTCATGCAGCGCACGGCTACGGTGAAACCGGCAAGTCTCTTCCAGCTCATCAGGCGTCTTGGCTACCCAGTATCCATAAGCTGGGTGGCTGCACAGCGCAATGCCTTCTTCAATCGCGTGGTCTGTCAATTTGCGCATCTCGCGATCGTTAACCTGCAGCGCCTCTGACAAACGCTTTCCGCTAATTGCGTTCTCTCTGCCTATGTGACGCTGCATAACCGTGATGAAATTGCTCACGCTCTGATTCATTGCTTACCTCCTGTCATTTTCTTGATGGTGGCGCGCACGTTCTCTGGCATCTCGGCACGCTTGGCTTTCTTGTCGCTTTTCACCATTTCTGTTGTAGTAGCAAACCCGCGTGTCAGTGCCAGGTGACTTGTGCCATCGGCACCTGAATGAATTTCCCCATACTTTCGGCCTTGCTCTGATTGCTTTTCCGCTTTTGCTTCGGCCTTGTTGCCAAATCCAGCGATGATCTCCAGCAGGTAACCGTGGCTTTTTAGTGGCAGACTGAGCTTTTCCTTGCTGGACAACATCAGCTCGAATGCCTGACGCCAGTAATCCTGCGGGGCTGACCATGTGCGCCCGTTACGGGTGATCTGTGCGGCACTGATCATCGGCAGCAGCTCGTTGAGAATGGCCGCGAACCTGTCCATGCTTAAGCTACGTTTGGCTGGCTTGAACAGTCCGCAGTACTGCAGCACCAGCCTGCCAAGCGGCGCGGGTATCTCCAGCGCAGCAGTCACGGCCTTGCGCGCGGCTTCGTGTTCCACCATCGCGGCCAGGCTCAGCTGCTCTTGGCAATTGGGGCAGGTGAATTTCAAGACTGTGCCTCCAGGTCAAGGGCACTGATAAAACTCACCAGATCACGCGACTGCTCTACATTCAACTCGATAGTATTAACATAGCCGCTCACGCCCATCAGCATCAGGCAGCCATCATTGGTGTAAGCAATGCGGAATTTAGGCTTGGACATTGGCTGGCTGGCAACGCCAGCCAGGTGATTCTGCAGCGCTCCTTGCGCGCTCAAGTCGTCAGCCATTGCGGACAATGCCAGCTTTACAGATTCTGGCGCGGCATCTATAGATTTATGCGCCGTGCGATCAAAGCTCTCAATCGGCCGCGGTGTGGTAGATGCTACGTCCGCTTGTGTGTGCGGCGCATCTTGCTTGGCCGGGAATTCCGGTATGGCTTCTGTCTGCTCACTACTGTCTCCTGCTGTGTGTTTTAAAAATGCCGGAATCTCGTACACATCAGGCGCTTTCTTGGCATTGCCTAGCAGGTCTTTTACACCTTTCAGTGCCAGGTATTTATTGGCATTCTCGCCAACTCTCAGGTGTTTACCGTCTTTGCATAGCGTTTTGTTCTGAATCAGGTTATACAGCGATTTACATACGTCATCGCGGGAGTAATTGCCTTTGCCAAACTCATCAAGCAGGTCCGCCCTCCTGACCTGATTGTTAACGATGACGTGGTTGACGATATCGAAGGCCAGACCTTTTTTGGCTTTTGCACTCCGCTTAACTGCAGCTGGAGTGTCATGCGTTTCGGTCTTGGAAACAGTTGCCGCCGGCGCGGTTTCCAGCATATTCGGCGTGCGCTTTGGTGTTGGTGCTGAATGCTCATCTCTTGGCTTAATGTCAAATCTAGCCCTACTTGATTGGTCATACTTCACAACAACGCCAGTCTTCCAGTAGGCCATGTATTCGCGGCCATCTTTAATCATTTTGGCGCGCTGCACTTGGCGTCTATCATAAAGCGTATCCAGCACAATGGTCATATTGAGCGCGCCTTCATACTTTTGCAGCAGATCGAAATCTGCAATCGGGTTGGCGCTGCTGCTGTTGGCCAGCAAGCTGAGTACGGTATCAAATGAGGTATCGTTCATATCAGTATGCTCCTGAGCGGAACCCGCCAGTCAGTAAAGCGTGGCGGCCAGATTGGTATAGATGACTGGTTTGGCGCACCCATTGGTGGCGCATGGTGCGGCTTTTAGGGTAAAGCTCTCTGGAGCGTTTAACCAACTGCTTAAGATTCGCTTTCATTTTTTCGCGGCCTCCATCACAAAAATAACCAGGTAAGGCATTGCCATCGCGGCTAGCAGCATCAGGCTCATCCACACCTTTTGAAACAAGCTCCCGTCTTGCTCGTATTCACGCGCCGCACGTTCGTATTCGTCAGCTTTGGCCACTTCCGATGACAGCATGTCGTGTTTGTTCATTTTTTTTCTCCCATGTTGTATTGGCATGCCTGACAAGCGCGCCAGTGCTTCATCGCACGTGGGCTGCTGGTAGGCACACTGCCGGAGTGATGCTTTTTGCAAACCTGCAAAGTGATCTGTTCATTCAGGAATGGGCATGTCACTTTGCCGTAAACGCTGAGCACTTTCTCTGCGATCTTGTCTGTCTTGGCTGGGTATTTGTCGTTAATCACCAGGCTTAGTGCTGTGCGACTTATATCCAGCTCCAATGCCACCTGCGTGATCGTGCTGGCGTCTATAGCTTGCTTGAGCAATGTCAGCCACATAATGCACGCTCCGTTTCTGTGTTCTGGTCGTACACGGTGTTTGCTGCAACCCGCCATATCGGCGCCATAGGCCCGGTGTCCTGCTCATCCGGCAGCCAGTAGCGGATATTTCCATTGCTGGTGATAGCTATTCCGCGCTCCCGTTTTGGCATCTTGACCAGGTAACCGGCTTTACAAAGTGCGCGCACGTACTTGCCGATATTACTGACGATGTCTTTTTCACCACCCTGGGCAACCAGCATGCACAAATCCGGTATCGAAAACTTACGGCGCAACCGAATCGCGCGCCACACGCGCACACGCAGGCTGTTTTTATTCACACGAGTTGCGGTATGTTTCTCGCGCGGACCGCTACGCAATGTGCTTCCAGAAGCTACTGCAGCTTTTCCTGCATCTGTCAGCGTATGACACCCTTGTTCTGTCTTTTCCATCAAGCCATGCTTGCGAAGTTTCAAAGCAGCCCGTTCTACCTGTGTGGCATTGAACGAAGTGATCTCACACATGCGCTCAATAGTCACGCATTCATCCGGAGAGTGGGTGGCCACAGCCGTTAAAAGTTGCTCAGCTATCCAGGCCATTTAACGGCCCCCCATCGGTGGTTTGATAACGCGTGGACGGCGTGCCTGCCAGTCGTGTGTCAGGGTCTGTCCAGCCATGTCTGCCAGGCTGATCTGTTTTGAGCCATTCAATTTCGCGGCACGTTCACATGTGGCGATCGCATTCATGATCTCGCGCATACGGCCAGCACTTTGACGATGGATCTCCACCATCAGGTCTTGTGCGATCTCGACCTCTGCCAGTTCTTTGCAGGTAAGCGCTACATCTTCCTGTGTGGCTGGCTGAAACTCGATGACGCGTGCGATGCGGCTGCTGATCTGCTTGTATCTTGCAATGCGCGCCTGTACCTGATCCATGCCAACCAGCACCACAAGTACCTCTGTCAGGTCTGACAGGTCTCGCACTGCCTCCAATACTCGCGCACCATCGCGCAGGCAGTGTTCCACCTCGTCAATCACGATGGGTATCTGATGTGAGCCGATATATCCAGCGATACGGCCAAACAGGTCTTTTGCCCGGCCACGGGTATCCAGTTTCAGGTTCTCTGCCAGCTCGTTCATGAACCAGTTAGGCGTCCATTCCTCTTTGGCGCGCAGATAAGCGGCACCTGTTTGAATGGCCCACTGGTCTACTGTCTCACTCTTGCCGTATCCCGCCTCGCTGGTGACAAGCATCAGGCTTGCTTCAGAGGCTCCACGGCCTTCCACAGCGGTGATACCGTTGCGGAATCGCTCGTAATTGCTTGTTTTGACAAATTGTTTCTTCAAAGTTAAACTCCCACTTGCAACTGTTGTAAAAAAGGCCGTGCGCTAGTTGGCGCTAGCGTACAGCCAGCTCCTTGTCACCGAATATGTCCTCCCATTCGGATGTGGATCTGTACCAATCCAGCCACTTTGTATCCTCTACTGTGTTTTCAGACTGGTTTTTCATGAGCCAGCGGTATTTATCTGGCTCACTTGTAAAGAAAGGGCGTTTGGCAGGCATCTGGATCACGTTTTCTGCCAGATTTTCAACCTTGGCCGGCGAAATGTTCATCACCGGCAATTCGACAGCTGGCGCATGCTCAATCAGCGTAGCTGGAGATAGCTCTTCGATAGCCTCATCTATTTTTGCCTGGGCGCGTTTGATACGTCCTTCTGCACGCTTCTGGGCGGCTTGCTCGATAAAAGATTGAGGGAAATAGTTACGCTTGTTGGCCTCGAACTCTGCGATGCAGATCAATTTTCCCTTCTGGTCGCGCACCCAGACCCTGCTGGCATCGTGAATGTCATAGCCGACACGCACAGTCTCACCGTGGAAGTGCTCAAGCTCCACACTGAAATACAGGTTTCCGAATAACCTGACTTCGCCACGGCTTGTTTTGGCTTCCTTGTATGGCCGGAACAGATCATCTATCTCATGCTGATTGACGTTGACTGATGTGAATCCTTCCGATATGGCTTGCTGCCAAGCCTCATTGGGTGTTTGATAACGTTTTTTTCCATTGGCATCGTAGATTTTCTGCAGCGCACGATGTGGCCTGTTGTTGTAGTCATCAACTTGCTGCTGGCACCACACCACAAAATCCTGCCATGACATTAGCAATCTTGATGTACCTATTTGCTTCATGTCTGCACGGGTGATCTTGAACGCCTGCTGCTTTGCTTCTTTGTCCATATCGTTACCGATATAGGTTGGCAGCGTCTTTGCCCCGCGCACCCATATTGATTGATGTGAGCGCTCCTCCAGGCCACGTGCCTGCGACCTATATGGCAAGCTATGTGTAATCGTGATACCAAGGCGCGACATGAAACCGGTGACCTCGTTGCTGATGGCGGCATTGCGATAGCCAGATCCGTTGTCCACATAAAATATGGCTGGAATTCCACCAACCATGACGGCATGACGCAATGCATCCAGCACAGCCCATGTTGATTCAGCCAATCCTGCAGACCAGCCAACTGCCTTCCGCGTATTGATATCCAGAACGGTCGTAATCTCTGGACGGAATGGTCTTCCATGCAGCGGGTGAGCCACTTCTGCATCGAATGTATGGCCATCGGCGGTGTAGGCATCTGTTGGCCACATCTGTGTGGTATCCCTGCGCACGAATGGCTTGATGTTTCTGATCTCTCTGCTGCCCATGCGGCCAGACTGCAGCTCAGTATTGCTGAACTTCTTAAGGAACCTGTTCGCGGCAAAGTAGGATGGTGCTTCGATGTTTTTAGGTAACACCTTTTGCAGCTCGTGCATGCAGTATGAAAGGCTAGGTTTTTGCGGCTGCTGGTATATATTTAGCAGGTAGCCTGCCCATGCTGGTACCGAGTTTGTTTCACGTGATTTTGGTGCCAGCGCCGCCACGCCCTGGCCCATGCTGTTCAGCCATCTGTAAATGCTTGTCCTGCTGAGAGACCTGCTGTCTCCTGCTTTTGCGTTTGCGATAGCAACAAGGCTTTGATAGGGTTCTGCCAAGCTCCCTGCAACTGCGTTTGAGATGAAATTCCTTACTGCAAGGTCTAGGCCAACCTGGTCACCAAGCCTTTTTATTTCTCTGCAGATAGACAATCTCGCTTCCGCTGTCTGGCGTTGCTTGTCGGTTAAATCATGACTTCTTGTTACTGTGCTGACAGGCAATTGCTCTTTTTTTACAGAAAGCTCACTACTTACCAAGCCTGATTTGATGATATTGATGACATATTTTGGCGGCTGGAACTCCATTCCACCGCCACGTCCAGAGCGCTTGCGGCTAGGCCAAGCTTCTTTATTTAATCTCTCCTGAACGTTTCTTTTAGTCGTAGGCCAGCCAGGCAATTTCATTTCTGCCAGTTCAAGTGCGCTATACCAATGCTTGATATTCATTCGGTTTCACCCATTAAACTTTTGACTTGTTTAATCTGTTTAGCAATGTCTTCACGCATCCCTTCCAACTTACCCAGTTGCCAGCTGAGGTTTTCTTTACCTACGACAATGCGCGCACCTAGCATCTGCGCATAGAAATTGAGCAGGTTCATGCCGCCTGTCGCCATATCAAAGGCAATCGCGGTATCAATTGGGGGGATATGGTCTTCTCGGCTTTCGGCGGTATAAGCATCTAGGATATTCTTGCTGAAGTCTCTCCCTAGCAATTTACCCATCTGCATAGCCACTTCAAACCTGTCTAAGCCCTTAAGCGCATCGCTCATCAGGTTGGCAATTTGTGATCTGCAAGATAGCGCGCCAGGATAAGGTGTCACCGGTTGCGGAACCACAAACAAATCACCCGTCAATGTATCGGCTCTTTTCATGCGGCTTGTAAATCACCTGATTTAATTTTTACGTTGCTTTTGTTTGTCACGGGCGTATTATTTTGTTTATTGGTGAAATAGCTTTTATGTCGGCCTATTCCGCGTTCACCACGTCCGCTTTTTGGTTTGCCGTCTTCGTGATAACGGCTTGGCCATATTTGCTGCGGAGTGAGTCCAAGATAGTCGGCAAGGATGCGTTCTGCTTTTGGATATGGACGTTTTGTAGCTTGGCGCAAGTAGCTTTCGCAAAGATTCATCTCGCGTGCAACACGTGTGATAGTGGTGCCGCGCTTTTTGAAGGCAGCGACTATATCAGCAGGGTGCCAATCTTTTGTTTTCGGTGTTACTTGCTTTGCCATGTTTATTATCCTATATGTTTTTTACATGACATCATCTTAACCAAAATAATTATAAAACACAAGAGATTTTTATCATCCCAGTTAAGTTTTTTTAATTTTATGGTTAATTAATTTATATGTTATTGAATATTAACAAGAATACATTGTTCTGGGATGGTGTTTCACCATCCCAGTTCACCATCCCACTTAAGGAGGATAAACTGGGATGGTGAACTTTCATAAAAAATTAACTAAAATGGCCGGTGGTGTTCGTGTTGGCGAATTAAAATTTGATTATTTCTAGTACCAAATAACTCGCAAAATTTAATATTTTTCTTAATATTTACTAATTTAGTACCAAATAACTTTTTTTCTTAAAAATCTGCTGTAAGCCAATAATTACGCCACTTTCAGCCAAATTTTGTTCGCTAATGATTTGTACCAAATAACTCACTCCCCCACACTATTGTCCCTGGAATCCAACGACACCTCATTAG
>WBZT01000339.1_pt1 | contig 39426 bp, 40 predicted proteins | sample 5204241 | NCBI WGS metagenome assembly WBZT01 (sample SAMN12344358, study PRJNA552823) | activated sludge metagenome | biome: Activated sludge suspended growth; feature: Nitrification reactor; material: Wastewater; isolation source: activated sludge from nitrification reactor of wastewater... | reverse complement strand
CCTCACGCGCAGTTTCGAGCAGCGTTCTGGTGCCGGTGACATTGATGTCGTAGAAAATCGAGGGATCTTTGGCCCATAGCGCGTAATGCGCCGCCACGTGATAGAGCTGCCGGCAGCCGCGCAGAGCCTGGCGAAGGGAGTCGCGATCGCGGAGATCGCCGTGCACCTGTTCGACGGGCAGCCCGGCCAGGTTCTGCAGATCCGCACCTTTGCGGGAGAGCGTCCGGACTTCCACCCCGGCCTTGACCAGCGCGCGTGCGACGGCCCCGCCGACAAATCCTGTCGCTCCGGTGACGAGCGCCTTCATGCCTGAGATACCGTGAAACGTGAAAAGTGAAACGAGAAACGTGGGGGATATTGAAAGATGGTGCGCTCGAAGAGATTGCGTTTCACGTGTTACGTTTCACGCCTCACGGTTAATTCTTGCGCGAGGTGATATAGCGCGCGATCTCGCGGAGCGGATCGGCTGAGGGGCCGAATGTGTTCAGCCGGTCGATTGCGCGGGTCACGCAGTCGTCGGCCAGCTTGCGCGCGCCCTCGACGCCATAAAACGTCGGATAGGTCTTCTTCCCGCGCTCCGCATCGGTATTGGGATTTTTGCCGAGCTCCTCGCGCGTACCGGTGACATTCAGCACATCGTCGGCGATCTGGAAAGCGAGGCCGATGTCCTCGGCATACCCAGTCATGTCGTCGAGCTGCCGATCCGTGGCCCCGGCGGCAATCGCGCCCATGCGCACGGCGGCGCGAATCAGCATGCCGGTCTTATGCTTGTGAATGTTCTGGAGCGTGGGGAGATCGATGTCCTGATTCTCAGCCTGAATGTCGAAGACTTGCCCGCCCACCATGCCCATGTTGCCGGAGCCGTAGGCCAGTTCCTGAAGCATACGTACCTGCCTGGTGGGCTCACAGCCCTTCATGAGCTCGGGCCGGCTGATGAGATCGAAGGCCATGGTCAGCAGGGCGTCGCCCGCGAGAATTGCCATCGCTTCGCCGTACACCTTGTGATTAGTCGGCTTGCCGCGGCGAAAGTCGTCGTTATCCATGGAGGGCAAATCGTCGTGAATTAGGGAATAGGTATGGATGAATTCCAACGAACAGGCCACGGCCATCAGTCCGGGTGGATCAACCCCGACGGCTTCGGCTGCGGCGATGGTGAGGATCGGTCGGACGCGCTTGCCGCCCGCCATCAAACTGTAGCGCATACTCTCATGGAGCGTCGTCGGGGGCGTCGTCGCAGTGGGGCTGACCTGATCGAGAAAACGGTCCACCGCCAGCCGCTTCTGTTCGAGATACTCTTTAATGTTCATGGGTAGATACAGGGCATTGACGATGACCGGATGGGAACCGGCGGAGAGTAGCAAAAGGGTGAAAGGGGTGTCAATGAAGCCGGGCCTCACCTGGCGCCCCGGCGGGCATACGTATGACTGGTGTGTATTGTCATCATCCAGCGTTTCATCTCAGGAGGACGGGCTGGTGGTTGCCCCCGAACTGCGCGCGTCCAACGAGGGCCTTTAGGCCGCGCGTTGCGCGAGCATGGGGAGACCACCAGGCCGGCCCTCCTCCCCCCTCCCTCCTTGTTTTTTCTTCGACCCCTTCGCTATACTCCCGCGTCATGAGCATTCGGAAGGCCGGTGGTGACTGGGAGCCCATGTTGTTGGGGATTGAACCCCGCAACTGCAAGGTCTGTCAGCAGGGGCTCTATCGGGATAAGACGATGTTTCGCGGCGGCTGGTCGCGCTGCAGCGTGTGCGACGAATTTGTGCATTATAGTTGCCTCGCGAGCGGGAAAATCAGTTTCCTCAAGCAACGTCCCCGTATCTGTAAGAGCTGTCGGACGGCCGAGGAGCAGGCAAAGCAGGCCGTCCCCTCCAGCCACCCCGCACCCGTCGGGTCATGACCCTCTTACTCGATCCGCAACAACGGTCGACCAGGCCTGCCTGGCATGTCTTCTTTTCCCACACCCTTCGATATGTGCTCGCGCCGCTGTTGTTCGTCTCCAGCGGATTCTTCACGGCCAATTTTATTGTGAGCGGCCATTACACCTGGCCTCGCACGAGCCGGGTCTTCGTGTTGACCCTGACCCTGCTCATTCTCGCCTATGAATTCATCTACAAGGACCGCACGATTCAGTCGAATACTCCCGAGCGGGCGTTTCATGGGGTGCTGTATTCTTGTATGATTCCGTACGCCCTCGGTGTGCTGATGATGCTGGCGTTGGCGAAGCTGTGACAGGATGTTAAAAAACACCGCCGGCGTTGTTCTCGCATCGCGAAGAGGCTCAACGTACTGACCGGTACGCTTGAATCTTCAACAGGTGACTATGGCACAGCGGTTTCAAAGCGGGGCATTCGTCCAACAGTGTTTTGCCGTTCATCCCTTGTGCCTCTCGCTGAAGCGGATCGATGACCAGGGGCGACTCGTGGTGGCCTGCACGTCCTGCCGCATGATGCATCTCATGACGGCCGACCAGGTGGTGGGTCGGGTTGCGGCTGTGCCGCTCGACGGCGAGGTGGACGGTCCCAAAGCGATGCCCACGGCGAGAGAGTCTCTGGAAAGCTGTCTGCGCGCCCATCCTGTGTCTGTGACGATCAGAGAACTGGATGTGATCCGCGACACGGTCGGGTTACGCTGCGGGGAATGCCGGCGAATGTTCGATCTGCAGGTTTCGGGGTTCGAGTCCCTCCAGAAGGCGTAGCCGGATGCTGAACAAGGCTGCCAGCTTGCCCGCATCAACCGTACAACCTGACATGTAACGCGTAAGGCGTCCCTTACCGGACTCCAGCTGGTACGGATCACGAACGATGGCTTCCCCGTTACACGGCCACTTGCTGACGCCCACCGAACTCACCTTGGTCGGGGATCGAGAGCTGTTCCTGGCCAAGGAGCGGACCATCCTCAAGGTTCAGGCACTGTTGGCGACCCTCCAGGCGGGATTACAGGAGGAGCTGGCAGGGACGACCTTGTTGTTCCCCCCCGGGTTCGATCCGGCCAAGGCGCAGTCCGTGAAGGGGGAACGCCTCGAACAGTGCCCCTATCAATACGTGGACTACCCGAAACATTTTCTCGGCGACGACAAGTTCACCTTTCGATCCTTGTGTTGGTGGGGCCATCACCTGGTGTTTGCGATGATCGTCGAGGGCGGGCAGGTCAAGCAGTGCAAAAAGAACTTCTTCGACCGCTTCCACCAGCTGGCCGGCCATGGATTGGAGCTGTCACTTGCTCCCACGCTGTGGGAGTGGAAGCGGGGTGAGGGGTATACGCTGCCGATTACGCACGACCGGAAGGCTCAATTGGCGGCGGTGTTGTCCGGGCGGTCCTGGTTCAAGATTGCCCGGTTTGTGCCCCTGGAGTCCCCTGCCCTGTGCGAGGGGCGCCTTCCGGAACTCGGTCGGGAGACCTTCCGGAGTCTCTTGCCGCTCCTGACTCCCTGATCCGGCTTGTGGATCCGGTCCTGTCCGAAGGCTGTTCGTGCCTGCCATCAGCCATCGGTTCCGGTTCTTGCTCCGACCCGTTCTTCCCGTTTGTCATCCGGCCGGGACTTGGGTAGACTGGGCGCGTTTTCGTATGCCACATACTGACAGGGAGGCATGTGTGATTGCACAGGGATGTCGAATCGCGAGTCAATGGTGCCTGGCGGTGGGATTGGCGCTGCTCTGGGGTTGTGCCGGAACCGGGGAAATGGTGTCGGTCAATGTGCAACCGCAGCAACCGTTCGTGCAGAGCGGCCAGCCCGAGCCGTTAAAAATCGTCATCGAGCCGTTTGAGGACCTTCGCGCGGACCGGTCGAAGATCGGCCAGCGGACCCACCTGGGCGGTGGCGTGACCAACTTCAATGTCACCGGCGGGTCTCCGGGCGTGACGGTCGCCGAAGCCTTGGCCGAAGCCTTGCGGTGGCGCGGGTGGAATCGCCGGGGCTGGGATGCGCGCGTCGTGCAGTCGGGCGTGGGAGTGTCGGGCGCGGATATCGTCATCGGTGGAGAAATTCTGAATTTTTCGGCGAACGCCAAGAGCCGCGTGTTCAACACCAAACTGACGGGTGAGAGCCGACTGGTCATCAAGGTAAAGAACCTCGCGGATGACAGCAGTACGCAGCGGAACGTTCAGGGCGAACAGACGAAGCTGGTGTTTTGGTTTACCAGCGAAGATGTGGAGAGTCTCATGTCCGGCCTCCTGCAGGACGGCATCGAACGCTTCATTGCCGATACGAAAATCGAGGGCCGCGGGTTGAAGTCCGTCAAGTGAGGCGTCCCCGGTTCCAGATCGGCGCGCAATCCGGGGAGGGACATTGTGCGTGAACGGCGGTGGGAAACCCCAGGCCGGCTGACCTTTCAAGAGGTCCTCGCGGTCGGGGAACGCCTGGCTGCCTTGGGGCTGAAACCGGCGCATCCCGCCAAGGACGTCATCTGCTACGTCGAGGATTGGGCGGTCGAGTCCCCGGAGGCCTTCGACCTGCTCGACCATTGGGCCACGGAAGACGTGACCCTGGTCCACATTCGCGAAGCCTGGAAGGGCGATTTTTTTCTGTTGGCGGGCGGCTACCACACCGTCTATCAGCGCTACCAGGATGTCGGTACCTACTGCTCCATCAGCCATCCCTGGCGCACCAAACCCGGTCTGAGATTTCATCACCCTCTGTCCATGTTCTGGCTGGGTTTCCGGCACAACCATGCGTTCATCCGCGTGCGTCTTCATACACGAGACGTTGTGACACCGGGGGAGACGCGGGAGGATGCACAGCGCAGCGAGTGGATCGATGAGCGGCGGGCCATCTTTCTCGATGCCATCGCCACCTTGGAGTTGCCGGTCGAGACCTCCGTCGACAACGACAACGTGGTACTACGCCCCTCAGATCCTGCAACACCGTTCTTCTGTTCCTGGCCCGATGCCTTCGGGCCCTGCCAGTTTGAGTACAACACTCTGGATGCCTATGAGTTTCTGGTGCCGGCCAGCCGGTTAGCGGCCACCTTTGCGCCGCAGCCGGCCGGGGTGCGGGCCTATCTCACGGGGTTTTCCCACCCGGCATTGGAGGCGTTTGCCACGGTGCAACCCGGCGCCCGCTCCGTCTACCGTTGTTCCGTGCATTGCGCGCTGGGGGAATTGCCCGAAGTGTTGACCACGATTGAGCCGCACGGGCGTCTGTATAGCACACTGTGCGAATTTCAAACCCAGGACCTGATGCCGGAAGGGGCCGATGCGTCGGCGATCATCGGGATTGTCGGAGGGGGCGGCGGCTTCCAGTTGGAGGCGCGGCTCAATCGGGCTCCCTTGGCCGAGGAACACATGGCCGGCTGGTTGGAGCGACTGTTGGGGATGTCGGTTGTGTATGCTCCGCTCCCCCCCTTCCTGTAACAGGATGCTGAAAACGGTTCCCGGCGGCGTTCTCGCTTCGTTCACGGACTCGACGTACCAGATAGTGTACGCCTCGCCCTCTCACTTGCTGCGGCCTTGCCGGATAACCGTTTTGAGCATCCTGTAGGGACGCCGGCCGCTGAGCATGCCCCCCAGCTGCGTTCTCAGGTCGAAAAAATCCTCGACGTACCGCCAAGGGTACGCCTCCGGTTCTTTCTCCCTTGCGGCCTTGCTGGATGGCCATGTTGAGCTGCCGGATTCTGGCTATTCAACGCGGTTCCCGGCGGCGTGCTCGCTTCGTTCACGGACTCGACGTACCAGATCACGTCGCCCATTCCGACGACCCAATCATGCCCTTCACATGTGCAAGCCCCAATATCGCTCTTCGTTTGACAATCGCCTGCGTCTCCTGAAATCTAGCGCATGGTCTCATTACAACGTTTCCAATCGGTCTTGGGGAAACCCTATCTGCCCCCGCTGTTTTTCTTCAGTGGCGTGACATACGACACGCTCGTGCTGACACGCATCGACCGTCTGCGCGACAACCTGCTCTTGTTGGCCTACCTGAGCCTGCTGGGTTTTCTGATCGTGCTGACCGGGCGTTTGGGGACACAGGAAGCCACGGTCGACGATCTCCCCCCGGATGCGCCGTTCTTCATGAAATGGGTGGTGCAAGCCAAACCCTATGCGCCGATGGCGATTCAGTTCCTGCTGGGCAGCCTGTTCAGCGCCTACGCGATTTTTTATTCCAAGAGCGCCACCTTTGCCGGGACCGCCGTATTCTTCTGCGTCCTGGTGGCATTCCTCGTGGCGAACGAATTTCTCCGCAGCCGGCTGTCGAATGTGCAATTGCTGGTGAGTCTCTACGCCCTCGTGTGCTTCGCGTTCTTCACCTTTTTCCTGCCGGTGATGACGGGATGGATGAATGCAGCGGTCTTTCTCTCCGGGGCCGTGCTGACCGTGCTGGTGGTCCTGCGCGTCGTGCAGTTGATCTATCGGCATAACTCCGATCGTACGTCCCGCGAGGCGATGTGGGCCGTTGCTCCGGCGGTGGCGCTCGTCGGGTTGCTGGTGGGATTCTATGTCTTAAACTGGATTCCCCCGGTGCCGCTGTCGTTGAAGCATGGCGGCATCTATCACGAGGTGAAGCGTTCGGGCGACCGGTTTGAGCTGAGTTTCGAAAAGTCCTGGTACGAGGTGTGGAAAGCTTCAGACACGGTGATCCCGGCGGACGATCCCGTCTATTGCTTCACGGCAGTGTTCGCGCCGGTGGCGCTCAAGACGACGATCTATCACCACTGGTATTACCGCCCGGACCCCGGTCAGCCCTTCACCTCTGCCGACCGCATTCCGCTCAAGATTTCCGGTGGGCGGGCGGGAGGGTATCGCGCGTACACGTTTAAGGAGGGGCTCGATCCGGGAGATTGGCGCGTCGATGTGGAAGTCGAAGACGGGCGTGTGATCGGTCGAATGGCGGTCAAGGTGCTGGACAAGACGGCCGTCGGGCCGCTGTCCTTGACGACGGTGGTGTATTAACCGGTGCGCGGGCGTGATTGATGATGAGATCCACCGACGTCGAACTGCTCGAAGAACGTATAGGGGACGGCCCGGCTGCTCGGCTTGGCGATCGGCTCATTGACAACTGCCGGATGTTCTTACATCGGGGTGATGAGGTGCCGATGAATGAGCGACAAGCGGCGAACCTGCCGTCGCATTTGCTCAGGGCCGAAGGCGGTGTGACCTTGGTCGATCACCAGGCGGAATCGGGAAAGCGTCAGGTCATTCCTGGAATCGAGCGGGCCTTACCGGGAATGAAGACGGGCGGCGATTGCAAGATCCGTATAGGTCTGCATATGGCATATGGATATAAGGGCCTGCCGAGCCTGATCCCACCTCATGCGCTGCTGGTCGTGGCGTTGGGGCTGAGAGATATTGTGCAGACTTGGTTGAAGCGCACACCTCAGGACGTCCACCTCACCGAGTCTTTCACCCGTTCGAATGTCGGAAGGTCCAGCGAGAAATAGTGGCGTTTGGGGGCATCGAAGCCTAGGGTGGTCAGCATACCTTTGCCGATGCATCCGTAAGTAACGGCCTGACGAAGCAAGCCTGACTTACTTCGGTAGGTGTAACTCACTCGAAAACCCTGGGAGCCCGCTAGCGTCGCAGGGCCGTTTTCGACGATCTTGAGATCGACGATGTCCGGGTTCGCCCTGATGTCGTCCAGGAAGATAGTTGCGGCTTCTTGCGGCAACATGCCGGCGGACAGTTTTTTTTGCGTATGTTTGAATTCTCCGTCGAGAGGACGTTTGTTCAAACGCATCGTCTGTAGACCGAACCCATCGCGGGTGGCCATGAATAAGAGCCCCTGTTTAACGGCCTCCTCGTCTTTCTCGGCAGGGCGAAAGGTCATCCACCCTTGAGGCCACTCGGCTTCAATTTGATCCGTACTCAAGACCGTTTGCGATCCTGCCGGGACCAGTTGTGCCGATCGTCCGACACAGCCGCCCAGTGACAGCGTCAGCATAATCGCGACGATTTGCAATGAGATCATGACTGCTCCTTTAGGGCTTGTTCGACATATCCTCTGTCCGCTGCCTGGGGGGCAAGTTCCAGATATCGTCGCAATTCAGACTGTCCCCCGAATCGATCACCTCGCTTCAGGAGTGAATAGCCCAACCCTCGATGTGGGTCAGCGAGACGAGGGTCCGCCTCGATGGCTCGCCGATAGTGGGACTCGGCCTGCTCCTCATCACCAACGTCGTGACCTTGGTGAAGGGCTTCTCCCATCAGGAAGTGAGCCCGCGCGTTATTCGGCTGGCGCTCTAGGACCTGCTGAAGGTCTCGGCGAACCAAGGCGACACGGCCAATCGCGAGATCCGTCTCAGAATTATCGACAATCAACGGGGTCATAATGTGGTAGTAGCGATCGACTTCCACCGCGCCACCGCGGCCCGCATACTTGTCGGCCACGAGTTCCTTGAAACTGTCTATGCGCTCTTGTACGCGGGGATGGCTGCCGAAGAAGAACGGTTCGTCGATCTTGCGAAGGGCAAGATCTTCTTTCAGCTTTTCAAACAGCATGGAGGCTTCTTGCGGCGAATACCCGGCCTGGACCATCAAGTCGAGTCCGACTTCGTCGGCCTCTCGCTCCTTCCCGCGCGAGTAACCGGTGACAGCCCCCATATAACCGACCCCGCCCAGAGCGGTAGCTGCTGCGCCGAATACGCCGAAGGGAAGCGTGAGCACTTGGAATGTGGCGAGGGCGGCGCTGGTGCGACGAATGCCGCGTAGTTCCTGGATCGTATGGCGATGGGTTGCATGGGTGAGCTCATGTCCGAGCAGGGTGGCCAATTGAGCTTCGCTCTGGATACGGGCGAGCATGCCTGTATGCACATAGATCTTTCCATTAGGGAACGCAAAGGCGTTCAGGAGTGGATTTTTCAGCACCTTGACCTCGACAGACAGGCTGTGTTGGCCAGGCCCCGGTGGGAACACTTTTGCCATGACTGAATTGACGTAGTCGGTGACAATGGGATCGGTGTACAGCAATCCACTCTGATCGAGCCGTCGTTCTTCTTCCAAGACCGATTTCCAGAGGCGCTGTTCGTCCTCGTCCAAGGTGATGTCTGGCCGGCTTCCAAACGGTGCAGTCGTGCATCCTTCCATCAGGCAGGCGCAGAGGATGAGAGTCAGGAGTTGGAACGAGATCGGATGCCTCATGGAGTGTGCCCCAAAGCAGGCAGGTCCATCATGAATTCCAGGGCAAGTTTGGTGGCTTCTTCAGGCTCTCGTAGGTCATAGGGCTTCGGAGTTTTCGTAAACCACAAGATGTCGCCGGTCTTGGCGTCGATGAGTGCTGCAGTAAAGAGGTTGCCGCCTCCCTGTGGAACCACAACGACCCCCAGAGCGGCGGCGATCAACGTCCGTCCCACGCCAAGCGCCTTTCTGCCGGCGGATGAGCGTTGGTCGAAGCCGAGCACTATCACATAGGCATCTACGTCGGAAGCAAGATCTGACAGCTCCTTTCCAAGGGAAAAGGTAAAATCTCGTGCTTTCTCGGGGAAGAACGGAGATAGTCCGTGCTGATGCGGAGCATACTGAACGTTGAACGCGTGGCGAACGATTGAACCTGAGACCAGCTCGTAGAGGAGCAGGGTCTCATTGTAGATGTCGCGTTGGGAGGGGGAAAGTCGATCTGGCTCGAAGTCCGTCACCTGCAGGTGCTCACGCTTCGAGAACTCAGTGGCGAGCGCCTTTCGCACATTGACGACCGCGGCTTGTCCCCAATCGTCCATTTTTTCCTGACTGCCGCCAGCTCCGAGCTCAAACATCTCGATTTGAGGGGGAAACAAGGCGATGCGTTTGATGAAAGGCGCGGAAGCGGCCAGGTTGGGATGGCCCTGCATTTCGCCTCGGACGAAAGCTGGAGTAAGGAGGATGACCACGAGAGCGAAAATGAGGTGGAGGATTCTGTGTCGCATGGCAGGCGCCTCGTTGTCGGATGTAAAGTGGCTTGAAGGGTACTCACAAAGCGTAGCAGAATGACCCGACATCGCAAGCTTTACGCGGGAAGAGATTCCCGGATGGGCATGAGGGTAGCTCTGTACGGTTCAGCATGGATGAAAGAATGAGAAGCTTGTCGCCCTGTCCTGATAAACCTAATTGTGTCTCGACGACTGCGGGGGAGGAGCGCCACGCAATTGCGCCGTTCCGCTATCGCAAAAGCCGTGCGGAGGCGAAAGAGGCGCTCAAGGCCGTGATGGCCGGTCTGCCACGTACGACGCTGGTGGAAGAAGACGACGCCTACCTCCATTTCGAATGCACCAGCCTCTTGTTTCGCTTTGTCGACGATGTGGAGTTTCTGTTCGACGAAGAGCGCAAGACCATCCATTTCCGCTCGGCTTCCCGTGTCGGATACGGCGACCTGGGTGTGAACCGTCGCCGGATGGAAGCACTCCGGTCGCTGGTGGATGGTACGCTCTAACATTCACATGGTGTGCTCATCTGCTGCCCAGGGAGGCTTTGGTATGATTCGTCGCCACATCGGGCTGCTGTTCCTGTTGTTGGGCTTGATGGTCGGCGGTCCTGTTTCACCGTCGATGGCCGATGAGGTGAAACCGGCGGCGCTGCCCTGGATCATGGGACCGACCGATGCGAAGTTAGGCGATCAAGCTCTGCTGAAATTGCCGAAGGGCTATCAATTTCTTGGTGCCCAAGAGACGCAGCAATTGCTGAAACAAATGGGCAACTTCCCGTCGGGCTCGGAATTGGGGCTGATTACGGCGACAGGGGAGGGGGAAGAGTGGTTCATGGTGGTGCGGTACATCGACGCGGGGTATGTAAAAGACGACGAGGCGGCGAACTGGGATGCCGACGCGTTGATGGCGGCCATCAAGGAAGGAACGGACGAGGATAACGAACGGCGGCAGGCTCAGGGCTTTCCTCCGCTGGTCATTCGTGGCTGGGAGGAGACGCCCCATTACGATAAGGCGGCGAACAAGGTGGTGTGGGCGATCTCGGCGCAGGAACGCGACTCGGTCGGGGTCAACTACAACACGCTGGCGTTGGGGCGGCAGGGCTACCTGAGCATGAACATGGTGGGGTCGTTGGAGCACCTGGCGGTGTTGAAACCCCATGTCGGCCTCCTGTTGGCCAATGTGGAGTTCGTCGAAGGCAAGCGGTACACCGACTTCAACAGCACGACCGACAAGGTAGCGGCGGTGGGCCTGTCGGCGCTGATTGCCGGGGCGGCCGTCAAGTCCGGCCTGCTGGCGAAGCTCTGGGCGTTCATCATTCCCTTAGTGATGGCGGGAAAGAAGTTGCTGATGCTGGCAGTCATTGCGCTCGGTGGGCTTGCGGCCAAGTACCTCAAGAAGAAACCTCACGCTGAGCAGCCGGGCGGCGGCGGAGGCCTGTCCTCGTGAAAATTCTTCTGCTGCTTCTCAGTGGCCTCAAGTTGGGCAAGATCGCCCTCACCGGCGGGACCATGCTCCTGTCGATGGTCGCCTATAGTTTTATCTTCGGCTGGCCGTATGCGGTGGGATTCGTCCTGCTGATCCTGTTTCACGAATTAGGGCACTATGCCGCCGCCAAACAGCGCAACCTCAATGTCGGTGCGCCGACCTTCATTCCCTTCGTCGGGGCCTGGATTCAACTCAAAGAGCAGCCGATGGATGTGGAAACCGAGGCCTATGTGGGAATCGCCGGGCCTGTCGCGGGGACCGTGGCGGCCACGGCCTGTTACTACGCCGCGGAATATACCCAGAGCCAATTGCTGCTGGCCCTGGCCTACGCCGGATTCATGATCAACCTGTTCAACCTCATTCCGCTTTCGCCGTTGGACGGCGGCCGGATCACCGCCATCATCTCGCCGAAGGTCTGGTGGCTGGGCGTGCCGATCCTGATCGGCCTGTTCGTCATGAACCAGAGCCCCATGCTGTTGTTGATCGCGATCATGGCGATCCCGCATGTCATGTCTACCTTCCGTGGCGGCCCCCATGGCCTGCCGGATCGGTACTATGAGGTGCCGCTGGCGACCAGGGTCAGCTATGGCCTCTACTACCTCGGCTTGGCCGCGTTTCTTGGTATCATGAGTTATGAGACGCACCTGCTGCTGCCATCCGGGCGAGGGTAGCCGGATCTTCCACCTCACGTACTCGTTCCCAGGTTGGGCGTCGTGAACACATTCATGGCGGAAGTGGGCCGTATTCAGGGTCTAACGCATGACGTGCGGGCGATCGAGCTGCGCCTGCTGGAGCCAGCGAGCATCTCGTTTAAAGCCGGACAATTCGTCTCGTTCGAGGTGCCGAAGGAAGGACAGCCCCGCCCCGTCACCAGGCCCTATTCCATTGCGTCGCCGCCTGAACAGCAAGATCGAATCCTCCTCGTCCTCAATCTGGTCCAGGGCGGGCCCGGTTCGAGTTACCTGTTTGGCCTGCGTGAAGGCGACCGGACGTCATTCAAGGGCCCGGCGGGGGCGTTTTACCTCCGGGACGATGAAACGAAGGATCTGTTGTTCGTGGCGACGGGAACCGGCATCGCGCCAATATGGAGCATGATTTTGGCGCAGTTGCAGCGGCAGCCGGATCGGCCGGTCACGCTGTTCTGGGGGCTTCGTAGCCAGCGGGATCTCTATTGGCAGGACGAACTGGAAGCGTTGGCTGCGGCGCATCCCCACCTTACCGTCGTGACGACACTGTCTCGACCGGAGCCTGGGTGGCAGGGCGCGAGCGGGCGCGTGACGGCCTTGGTGGAAGAGAGGATCTCTTCCGTGAGCAATCTTGCCGTCTATCTTTGTGGCGGGAGCGGGATGATCAAAGATGTGACGGCCCGGATCAATGCCAAGGGGTTGTGCCCGATCTATCGCGAAAAATATTACGACGAATAGCAGGCCGATGAAAGCGGCCGCCAGCATCGTTCTCGGTCGCCTGCCTCCCTGCGACGTAGAAGCGATAAAACGGGACTACGGGTGGGGTTTATCCGTTCGCCAGGACTATCTCAAGCGGCGAACGGGTCACACGAAGTGCGGTGTGTACCTCCTCAGTCGTCACGCTTCCTGCGGCCTTGCTGGACGACCTCTTTGATCGGCCTGCTTGTCGGAGTGATGAAAGAGGCCGGCAGCGGCGTTCTCGGTCGCACGGCTCCCTGCGACGCACCGAGAGGGTCCTATCCCCGTCGAATGACAGCTGGCGCAGAACCTACTTCGCAGCGCGCTTGGTGGTATGTTGAAAGACGCACTTGGGACAGGTGTAGTGAATGAATTGCCCGCCGGCAACCAGCCGAGTGGTCATCGCGACCTTGCACCAGGTGCAGAGCCGTTCGGGCAAAGCGGCGGTCGAGGGCGACGCGTTGGACGGCGATGGAGATGGATCAGTCATGGGGCGCATTCTCGCTAAGGGTCTGAGAGTTTGTCAATGTGCGCGGTGCGGGAGAAATTTCAGCGATAAAGATTTACAGTGTTTCAACCCTTCAGTATAGTGCACCTACATGCTGCACCACTCCCACCACCCCCAGCAGAAAGGTCGTATCGCATATGCACAACGCCGAAGGTGCCACCTCCGACGACATCTCATCATCTTCAGCCAGGATTGCTGATTCCGCGGTCCATCCGGACTCTGTCGGACCCGGCAAGGCCTGGGGTATTTGCACCTCCGTTGATCTCCACGATTGTATCCCCGAACGCATTCGCGACGCCAAACAGATCGAAGCCTATGTGGTGCAGCTCTGCGAATTGATCGAAATGAAGCGATATGGTGCCTGCCAGATCGTCAATTTCGGTGAAGGGCGCGTGGCGGGCTACAGCATGGTGCAGTTGATCGAGACCTCCTTGATCAGCGGTCACTTCGCCAACGACACCAACAGCGCCTATCTCGATATTTTCAGTTGCAAAGGGTATGAACCGACCGTCGTCGAAGAATTCTCCAAAGCGTTCTTCGGTGCCCGTCGTTCGAGCCATCGGGCTCTGTTACGGTACTAACCTGCTACGTCCGCCCCGGCGGGGGACGTTGGCTCGCCGGGGCGCCATCGCATGACTCACGCACAACCTAAAACGGTGCGAGCCTTTTTTGCCACGCTCGCCGACAAACTGGACCCTGAGGCAGCCGAAGGACTGGATGTGGTGTACCAGTTCGATCTGCATGGAGCCGACGGGGGGCAGTATCTCGTGCGGATCCGGGAGGGGGCCTGCCAGGTGTCGGAGGGCACTCATCCGGATCCGAATGTCACGTTGGCCATGTCGGGCGAGGATTGTCTCCGTGTGTTGAACGGTCAGGTCAGCGGCACGATGATCGCCATGACCGGTCGCCTCCGCATCAGCGGGGACATGGGGCTGGCGATGCAACTGGCGTCCCTCTTCCCAAGCCTCAGACCCTAAGAGCCTGTCCGAGTCATGCCATTCTGCTGCGGCAAATGAGCTGCAGGCATCTGCATCGTTCTCGGCACAAAAAATCCTCAACGTATTCCAGCGAATACGCCTCCGGTTTTTGTGCGCCTGTGGCCTCGCATCTACCAACAGCTCCTGTGCCTCGCAACGAAGGATGACTCGGGCAGGCTCATGGCAGGCTGTTGAGCAATGCCGCCCGCGGCGTTCTCGGTCGCACGTCTCTCTGCGACGTACAACCGGGACTACTGGTGGGATGTATCCGTTCGCCAGGAATGTCTAGATCGGCGAACGGGTCGAACGAAGTGCGGTGTGTACCTCCTCAGTCGCCCTGCTTCCTGCGGCCTTGCTGGGCAGCCTTTCTGAACAGCCTGCACATCCCAAAACATCCGGCCAGGCGTTTTCGAGAAGAATGTGGCGGTGAGCCTCTGAGGGTCACGGCGAGCTCCCTACGGCGCGTCACGTTTGTGAACGCCACCGAGAGAGTGAGGCGGCAGTGTCTTGTGAGGACTCTGCCGGCAGAATTTCCGCGCATCCTGCTAGGCCTGTTGCCCGGCCAATTCAGCGTCTGCCGGTGTCTCCCCCAGCTCGTCGGCTCGCCGCGGGAACCGTTCTTCCAGCATCGTATAGATCGTGGGAACGAGAAACAGCGTGAGGATCGTCGAGACAGTGAGACCACCTACGACGGCGCGCGCGAGGGGTGCGTTGGTTTCGCTGCCGGTTCCTAGTCCGAGGGCCATCGGGATCAGACCGACGACCGTGGCGAGCGACGTCATGAGAATCGGCCGCAGTCTGGTGCGAGAGGCTGTGACGACGGCGGCAGAGAGGTCCAGGCCGCGGCGTCGCAACACATTGGTGTAGTCGACCAATAGGACGCCGTTGGAGACGACGATGCCCAGCATCATGATGATGCCCATTAAGGATGACGTCGAGATCGTGGTGTTCGTCAGATAGAGGATCACGATCACGCCCGGAATGCCCATCGGTACCGAAAACATGATGATGAAGGGATCGATCAGCGACTTAAACTGTGCCGCCATCACCATGTACACCAGGATCAAGGCCAGGGCGCTGGCATACATGAGGCCCTCGAAGGTCTCGCGTTGTTGCTGGATCTGGCCGGCGAGCCGGATGCTGAAGCCTGTCGGCAACTGCAGCTGGGCGAATGCCGATTCCAGGTCCTGGGCAATTGCGCCGAGATCGCGGCCGACGGGGTTGGCCGTAACGTGGACGACGCGCTGGAAGTATTTGCGCTCGATCTTCACGGGCCCGGCATTCAATTTCAGTGTGGCCAGGTTCTTCAGCAGCACCGGTTCGCCGGTTTGAGTCGTCAGCAGTACATGTTCGATGGCCGTCAGGTCCTTGCGATGTTCCTCGGCGAGCCAGGCGCTGATGTAGTATTCATTCCCGTTTTGCGGATCGGTGTAGATGATGGGGTCGGTCTGGCCGTTGCCGTTCAGGGAAAACAACACGGCATTCGCGACGTCGGTTTCGCTGATGCCGAGTAGCGCCGCCTTCTCCCGATCCACCACCACGTTCACTTCGGGGTAGTTCTCTTCCCGGCTGACTTCAATGTCCGCCATGCCCGGGATCTTGTGCATGATCTCCTGTACCTGCCGAATGACGGCACGGGCCTTCTCGAAGTCGTAGCCGTAAATCTCTACGTCGATGGATTTCTGCGAGCCGAAACTCGTCACGCGTTTGACCAGACCGCCCGGATCGAAGAACATCGCCACGCCGGGAAACAGTTTGACGATCGACGGCCGCACGGCGTTTATGATCTCGACCTGATTGCGTCGCCGCTTATCGGGAGACGCCAGATAGACCGAGATGACCGAAGTGTGCGGCCCGGTGTTGGGATTGAACAGCGAAGAGCGGCCCTGCGCGAGCACCCCGGTGCTGGAGGCGATCGCTTCCAACTCGTCCGGCGAAATGTTCTCCCGCAGGACCCGTTCGACCTCGGCAACCTGATCGACGGTGTGTTCCACCCGCTGGCCGACGGGTGCGCGCAAGACGATGCGGAACTGGCTTTCATCCGAGACCGGCAAAAATTCGGTGCCGATATAAGGCAACAGCGCGAGGGAACTCACGAACAGCGCGACCACGGCGACCAATAACGTGCGGCGATGGGCCAGCACCCAGCGCAGGCTGCGTTCGTACCCTTCATCGAGGGCTTCGTAGCGGCGTTGGCTCCACTGCATGATGCGCACGAACCAGGAGGGCAGGGAGCGGTGCGCCTCCTGTTCCGACTTCAAAAAGCGATAACAGAGCGCGGGGGTCACCGTGCGGGACACAAAAAACGAGGTGAACAGGGCGATGGCAATCGTGAGCGTGAGCGGAATGAGCAGCAGTCTTGCGATACCGACGATAAAAAACATGGGCAGAAAGACGACGACGGTCGTCACCGTAGAGGCGAAGATCGGCATGGCGACCTCGCGAGCGGCGTTGACGATGGCGTCCCAGCGGTTCCGGTCGACGTTCAGATGGCGTTGAATGTTTTCGAGCTCGACGATCGAATCGTCGACCAGACGTCCGATGCCCAGGGCCAATCCGCCCATCGTGAACACATTGAGCGTCTGGTTGGTGAAGTACAGCACGATGAACGTCACGAGAATCGACAGCGGAATGGCGACCGAGATGATCAATGTGCTGGTCAGATTTCTCAGGAACAGGAGAATCACCGCCGCCGCGAGCAACGATCCGTGCAGCGCCTGCTCGATGAGGTTCTTGATCGATTGCCGGATGTAGACCGACTGATCGAAGGAAATGCCCAACCGGACGCCGGGAGGAATGCCGATCATCTTGGGAATCGCGTTGCGCAAGGCATCGACCACTTCCACGGTGTTGGCGATGGGCTGCTTGTTGACGCGGAGATACACCGACCGTTTGCCGTCCGTGCGGACGACGTTGGTTTGAATGTCCGAGGAGTCGGTCAGGACGCCGACATCCCGCACACGCACGGGATTCCCGCGCGCGTCGATCTTGACGACGACGTCGTTGATCGGTTCCACGGTTTTGAACTGGGTGTTGGTGAACACGTTGTAGTCGAGGTTCCCGGCCTTGATGTCGCCCGAGGGCAGGATCAGGTTGGAGGCCTTCACCGCCTTGACCACGTCGAGGATCGACAGGCCGCGTGCCTGCAGCAAAGCCGGGTCGAGATTGATGTTGATTTGCCGGATCTTCCCGCCTTCGACCGTGGCGGCGGCGACGTTGGCGATCTGTTCGATCTGCGGCGCGATGGTGTTGTAGGCCAGGTCGTAGAGCGCGCGTTCGTCGAGGTCGCCGCCGGAAGCCGTCACGAACGCCACGGGAATATTGGAGACGTCGAACTTGACGATGAAGGGCTGCAGAATGCCGGGTGGCAGGCTGTTCAAAATCTGGGTGATACGCTGCATTACCTCCATTTGGCCCACGTTGATGTCCGCGCCCCAATTGAACCAGATCTGCACGGCGCCGATGCCCTGCTTGGCAAAGGACTCCACATGTTCGACGTTGGAGGCGGAACTGACGGCTTTCTCAATGGGGTAGACGACGCTCTGTTCGATGTCGAGCGGCGGCGCGCCCTTGTAGATGACCCCGACGAATGCGACCGGAACTTGAATGTTGGGAAAGAGATCGACCGGTAGTCGTTCCAGCGAGGTGGCCCCCAAGATCACCATGGCGAGGGACAACATCAGGATGCCGATGCGATTGCGGAGCGCGAGGAGTGTCAGCCACATATCGGAGACGTGAACGGTGAAACGTTAGAGGTGAAACACAGGGCGTCTGCCGTCAGCGCGGGAGGCCTCGGTGTAAGTTAGCTGTTGGACTCACGTTTCACGGCATCCATCGGTTGGACTTGGACGGGGACGCCTTCGCTGACCAGATCTTTGCCGGAGACGATGAGTTGCTCGTCCCCGGCAAGGCCCTTCACGACTTCCACCCGATTCTCGGCGCGAGCGCCCAGTTCAACGGGAACCTGATGGGCCTTCCCATCCTTGACCACATAGACGTACTGCGATTCTTCGAGTCGGCTCACGGCGTCCAGCGGAATCTGAATCGCGTGTGGATGTCTTCCGACTAGGACTTCGACGCGGGCGAACATGCCGCCTTTGAGGCGATGGTCCTTGTTCGGCAGATCGACCTCCACGGTCATTGTGCGGGTGGCACGGTTCAAGGCCTGAACGATGCGTGTGACCCGGCCTTCGAACACCTCATGGGGATAGGCCTCGGCGCGGACGTCGGCGCGTTGCCCGATGTGCACGAGGGGGACGTCCTTCTCCACGACTTCGATCAACGTGCGCACGGTTTCGACGTCGTGCACGCTCAAGATGCCACGCGACACCGTCGACGTGCTGGCGGTCGTGCCGCTCACATAGGCGCCCGGATCGAGGTTGCGTTCTGCGATATAGCCGGCAAACGGGGCGCGGATGTAGGAGTAGGCCAGGTTAGTTTCGGCCTGTGCCAGGGCGACGGTCATCTGTTGTACTTGGGCGCGCAAAGAATCTTGTAACGCCACTGCCGCATCACGGTTCACCAGCGCGGTGTCGAGATCCTGTTGCGACACGAACTGGTCCTTGATCAGCGCTTGCATGCGGTCGAGCGTGAGCATGGCGTTCCGCACACCGGCGTCCTGCTGCACGACCTTCGCTTTGGCCGACAGGAGATTGGCTTTGGCCTGGTTGACGGCATGGATGTAGTCGGTGTGATCGATTTCGACCAGCAGCTGATTGGCTTTCACCAGATCGCCCTTATCGACGTAGATCTTGGCGATGTAGCCGTCGACCCGGGAGAAGATGTTCACGAGCTGGTTCGGGATCAAATCGGCGGTATAGGTCAGCCGCACGTCGAGGTCTTGCTTGAGGGGCGTCATGGTGCCCACGGTCAGGATCCGGTTCTTGCGCGGGTCGCTCTTGGCGCCGCTGGTGAGGCGAAACACCACCAAGGCTGCCACCGCGACAAACACGATCAGCCCAAGGGTGACGATGGGATGTCGTGTGATCGGGTTACCGGACACGGGTCAGGCCTCGCTTTTTGGCTGCGGACGGACGTTGTAAACCCGTCAAGAACAGTTCCACGTAGGTGCCCACGATGTCCTTGTGCGGACAATGCAAGGGGACCTCGAATATCTCATGCAGCAGCCGGTGGTGGACCACCATGCCGATGAAGGCGCGCGCTGCCAGCAAGGGATCGAGGGGACGAAAGGCGCCCTCGTCGATTCTGGTTCGAATGTATCCGGCCAGATAGTCGTAAAATACCCGGTGTTGGTTGCCGAAAAACATATCTGCCAGCTCGTGGCCTTCCAAGGCGCTGAACAGTAACAATCGCAGCATCGTCGGATCCGCTCCGGGACGAATGCGGTACCCGGCGATGAGCGTAAAGACGCGAGGGTCGTCACGTTTGCGGGCCGCTTTTTCAATGGCATTGAGCAACTCGCTGAGAGGGGCTTTCTCGGCGAGGATCGCCGCATAGAGCGCGCGTTTGGTCGGAAAATACTTGAACACCAACGCCTCGCTCACACCGGCGGCCTTGGCGATTTCTTTCGTCGTGGTGCCGTTGAAGCCCTTGGCGGCGAAGAGGCCGGCGGCCGAGGCAATCAGGCTGGCTTGGCGGTCCCGGCCGGGCGTGCGGGCGAGGGCGGAGGCTGTTTTCATCGAATGGTCTATCCGGTGAGTGAGTGATTACTCACCGCCAGGCTATCATGCGAGTGTGAAACAAGACAAGAATCGCACGCCGTTCAACCTCCCGGGAAGAAGTCGCGGAGCGGCCGGAAGACCGGTCAGAATGTGGAGGGGGAATTGCCTTCGTTCAGCTTGACGCGAAAGGCTTCGCTCTCGAAAAAAATCACGCCGAGGCCGGTTCGAAGGTCGTAGCGGAGGATGATTGCGCTGTCGGGCCCCTGCCAATTGAAAAATTTCACGGCGCCGCCGGCCATCTGACCGGGAGTCTGATCGATCGGTCCGAATTGTTGCTGCAAGAACGTCAGCAGTCGGTCATGGGTGTCTTTACCGGTGTAGCGCACCATCACACGGGCGAATTTCCCATCGATGGTGCTGAACTTCATCGAGTCGACCGCCGCCGGTCCTAAGGTGCGTGGCGTCGTGTTGAGCTCGAAGGTTTGTACCCGGCCTGCATCCTCGACCTTGACGAACCGATCCGATTCGGTAAACGCCGCCCCCCAGGGGATACCGTCGAATCCGTTGGGGTCGTTCTGCATGGGGACGGCCAGGGCGAGACCGGTGGGTATCAGCAGGACGGCCACCGCGAGGATCGTCAGTAAGCAACAGAGGCGGAGGCTGGTGCGTGGTGTGCGCATGTGTGGTTACTCCCCGGTGCCCGAAATCCGATCTTGAAATCGAGGAGCCAGGTTGCGGCTCTCGATGAAGATAAATCCTCGATCCCGGTTGGCTTCATACGTCAGGCTGATCTCCGTGTCCGGCCCTCGCCAGGTATACTGCTGGTTCAGGCCTCGCATCATCTGTCCCGGGAGCCGCTCGATGGCGCCGTAGGTTCGTTCGAGATACTGCAACACCTGCTTGTGGGTTTGGGTACCGCTATACCGAATGGTGACTCGTGCGAACTGGGCATCCACGGTGGAAAGCAGCACACTATCCACCGGGATATCGGCATAGACCGGGGAGCGATCGCGAAATTCATAGTCGGTGGTATGCCTGTTCTCATTGGTGACCATGAGGTCAGAGATGCCGGTGAGAGGCATGCCCCAGGAGAGATCGCGGTAGCCGTGCGGATCGTTTGCCATGGTGATGGCAAAGACCGGTCCGACGAGACCGAGGAGTAGCAGGCCGGGCAGCAGGACCCAGCGCCGGAAGGCGGGCGTCGACCATATCGAGCAGGCAGTGCGCATGGCGATTGAATGGGTCTCGCCCGCATTACTCATGAACACTGCTGCTGCACTCGCCGATCCGCTGGTCCGACCAGCCGGCGGCCGACGGGCTCACCCCTCCGTCATGAATAACCCGAGCTCATCGGCACGCTATCACGGTCGTTCCGGTGGCGGCAACCCATGCGCGTCGTTCTTGTGAATGGGGGACCCCTTGGCTATAATGCGCCTCTTGTGCCGGGCTCGTCCCGGCAAGAGGAGCAGGTTCATGGTCGACAGTGACGTCTTCGTACAGGCGCTGGAACAGTTAGGGGTCAATTTCTTTACGGGTGTGCCCGACTCCCTCTTGGGCGGCATCATCGAAGAACTCCTCACCCGCAAACTCTATACGCCTGCGGTACGTGAGGATGAAGCCGTCGCTATGGCAGCCGGTGCGTTTATGGCCGGGAAAATTCCAGCCGTGCTCATGCAGAACTCCGGGTTGGGCACCTCGCTCAATACGTTGGTTTCGCTCAATGTGATCTATCGGCAGCCCTGCATCTTGCTGATCTCCTGGCGGGGCTTTGAAGGCAAAGACGCCCCGGAACATCTCGTGATGGGCGAGACCATGCCGCAGTTGCTCGATACGATGAAAATTCCTCACCGGACCTTGTCGGAGCCGACGATGGCGGACGACCTCCGGTGGGTCGCACAGACGTTTATGAAACAGCGGATTCCCGTGGCGCTGTTGATCAAGAAGGGCATCATCAAGGGGTTGCACCCATGAGACCGGAACAGGGAACGATGCAGAGCCGGGCCCAGGCGATGGCGGCGCTGCTTGAATTGCTCACGGATCAACCGGTCGTCATTTGCAATGGATTTCCCTCGCGGGAAGCTCAGAAGCTTGCCGATCGGCCGACGCATTTCTATATGATCGGGTCGATGGGAAACGCCGCCGCCATCGGTTTGGGCGTGGCACTCGCCAAACCCGCCAAGAAAGTCGTCGTCTTCGACGGCGACGGCAACGTGCTGATGGGGATGGGCACGTTGGCCACGGTAGGTGCCTTGCGGCCGAAGAACTTCGTGCATGTCGTGTTCGACAATGAGGTCTACGGCTCGACGGGGAATCAGCCGACCATCTCCAACGTCGTCCAGTTGGAAAAGGTGGCTCGAGCGGCCGGGTACGTAGCGGTCGAGCGGGTGTTGGACCGTGAGGATCTCGTCTACGAATTCAACGATATGTTGAAGAACGATGGACCGAGCATGTTGCTCGTCAAGGTGAACGAGTTTGTCGAGGATGCCGGACGGATTGCCCTGGAGCCTCCGGCGATCACCGCGCGTTTTATGAAAGCCATTGAATAATTGCGGCGCACTGAACGTGCTGGGTGAGCCCGTCCTGCTCCGTCCCGATCAACAGCCTGAGGCATAACCATGATACTTCTGAATCCAGGTCCGGTAAATGTAAGCGAACGGGTGCGGCAAGCCTTGTTGCGGCCGGACATCTGCCATCGGGAGTCCGAGTTTTCCGACATGCTGCTGCGCATCCAGCAGAAGCTGCTCACCGCCTTCGTGCCCGGCGCGGAGTCTGAGTATGTGGCCGTCGTCTTGACGGGATCCGGCACGGCGGCGGTGGAGTCGGCCGTGATGTCTTGCCTGCCGTTGGGAAAGCGCATGTTGGTGCTGAACAACGGGGTCTACGGCGAACGCCTCTCCAATATGATCGGCTTGCAGCGACTCGGCGTGTCTGAACTCAAGTCGGACTGGCATGTGAGGCCTGATCTTGAACGGCTGCGGTTGGCTCTGCGGCAGCATCCTGAAGTGCACGCCGTGTCGATGGTTCATCACGAGACGACGACCGGCTTGATCAATCCCGTGAAAGAAATTGCCGAGGTCGTCGACAGTCTCAATCGGGTGTTTGTCCTCGATTCCGTAAGTGGGCTAGCCGGCGAACCGATCGACATTGCCGGCTCGCACATCTATATGGTGGCGGGAACAGCCGGAAAGTGCATTCAGGGCTTTCCCGGCGTCTCGTTTGTCCTGGTGCGCAAGGGGTTTTTGGAGCAGATGCGCAAATATCCGAAGCGATCCTGGTATTTGACCCTGACGCACTATGTCGATGAGCAGGGACGGGGGATCGTCCCGTTCACGCCGGCCGTGCAGGTGTACTACGCGTTTGAGGAGGCGCTGGATGAGTTGCTGGCAGAAGGCGTGACCAACCGCTTCCGGCGATATCGGCGCATGGCATCGAGGATTCGCGAGCGGATGGCGGGCATGGGGGTGCAGCCGTTCCTGCCGGCGGATCTGCAGTCGAATACGATTACCGCCTTCCATCTGCCTGCCGGCCTTAGCTATGCGACCCTCCATGATCAGCTCAAGGCCCGCGGCTATGTGATCTATGCCGGTCAAGGGCAGCTGGAGTCGAAGATCTTCCGCGTCGCCAATATGGGGGCCCTCACCGAGGCTCAGATCGACGGATTCCTGGGCGCGTTTGCGGAAGTTCTCTCCGGAGCAACGGCTCGCGCATGAGGGCGATTATCCTCGCGGCCGGAGTGGGCAAACGCCTCTGGCCGGTGACCCAGCACAGGCCGAAGTGTTTGATCGAAATCGGCGGGCAGACCTTGTTGTCCCGCTATCTCGAATCCCTGGCCTCTGTCAGGATCAAGCACGCGACCATTGTGGTTGGATACAAGCAGGAGATGATCCGGGCTGCGGTCGGCTCGCAGTGTCATGGCGTGGACATCTCCTATCTGGTGAACGAGGAGTTTCACCGCGGCAGTATTTCCTCCCTGTGGATCGCCAGACAGGCGTTGACCGACGATGTTGTCATCATGGATGCAGACGTGCTGTTTCATCGGGAAATCCTTCGGCGGCTGGTATCCTCGCCCTACGAGAATTGCCTGCTGATGGACGATACCGTGAAGCAAACCGGCGAAGAATGTATGGTCGTCGTGCAGGGCGATCGCGTGATTGCGCTGAGCAAGAAAATGCCTGATCGGTACGATCTCGCCGGTGAAGGGGTGGGGTTCCTCCGGGTGCGTCGGGCGGATGCCCCCCACGTGATCGCGTCCCTCAACGGGTACATCGATCAAGGGCGATGGGATATGGAGTACGAAGACGGCTTGCTGCAGTATTTTCGTGATGTCAGAGTCGGGCATGAGAAAATCGGCGGGTTGCCCTGGACAGAAATCGATTTCCCCGAAGATGTCACGAAGGCGGAGCGTGAGGTTCTGCCACGGCTGTAACCCAGGCGGGAGTTCGCTCAACACGCTATCGCACCTTTCTGCCGACGAGAGACGAACTACGCAATACGAACGACGAGTCCGACGATGAGTGAACGTACCCTACAACGTGGCGCGGAACTCCAGGGACTGAGCACAGCGATCCTCCTGCCCGGGGCGAGCGTGTTCGGCGATCGTCCTGGTCGCGGGCTGGCCGACGTCGGCCCCCTGACCCATATCGGCGGATTGAGCCTGTTTCAGCGGACCGTGCTCACCTTGCAACGTGGGGGCATTCGCCAGTTGATTGTGCTGGCCGGCCCCGATGAAGAGTTGCTGAAGCAAGCGTTGGCGCGCGGGGCGCGTGTGACGATTCCGGTCCGTTGGATGCCGGTGCGTGAGTTCCCGCTGGATGATCCACGGACATGGGAGTCGTTGGCGACCGAGGTACGCGGGTTCTGTCTTATTGCCGGGGTGCAGGCCGTGTTTTCGAAGCACTTGGTCGAGCACCTGCGGCAAACGGTGCGAGACGGTGAGGCGCTGGTGGTGACGAGGGCCGGTGGGCCGGAGGAGTCCTCGTCCGGTCGTCGGAATCCGGTCGTCGCCTTACAAGAGGGGCGGCTGGTGTCGTTTCACAATCAGCCGAGCCGGGAACATCATCAGGTGGCGGCGGATCTTGTCGTGGTACCGGCCAGTATTTTGAATCCACCGGCCGGAGCCGGGACGGGGGCGCCCGGGAGCAGCGTCGAGTCACCGGGCACCGTTCCCATGCGTCGTTGGTTGGAGCAGGCGGCGGTAGAAGGCCGCGTGCGTGTGGTGGCGGCCGCATCCCAGGCGGGCCTCTGGTATCGCGAAGTGTCGGATCAGGTCAGCGCCGGTCTGGCGGAGCGGACGTTGTTCCGTTCCTTGAAAGGCGACGCCGAGGGCTTTGTCGATCGCTACTTCAACCGTACCTTCTCGCGTCTGTTGACCAGACTGTTCCTGCACCTGAAATGTTCTCCAAACACCATCACCATGGTGGCGACGGCCGTCGGTCTAGTGTCCGCCGTCGGGTTTGGTCTGGGGACGTATACCGCCGGCATTGTTGCCGCGCTGTTGTTTCAACTTGCCGCTATTATCGATTGCTGCGACGGCGAAGTTGCGCGGCTCACGTTTACGGAATCCCCGTTCGGTGCCTGGTTGGATATCGCCATGGACAATGTGGTGCATATCGCCATCTTTGCCGGCATTGCCTGCGGGGCTTATGTGCGACAGGCCGGTACGGAAGACGCCTGGGTTCCGTTGGCTCTGGGTGGCGCGGCGATATTCGGTAATGCCATGGCCTTCTGGCTGGTGACGAAGGCGCAAAAAATCGGCGCCACGCGGGGCTGGAAGACGCCGAAGCAGGCAGCCTGGTCCGATTTTATTTTAAAGAATGTGGCCAGCCGGGACTTTTCCGTCGTGGTCTTCCTGTTTGCCCTGCTGGATACCCTCAACTGGTTCCTGTGGATGGCCGCACTCGGGTCAACCGTCTTCTGGTTGATGATGTTGTGGGTGATCCGACCGTCGGCACAGGCCCGTGCTTAAGGCCGCTCTTCTTGTCCTCGGGGCGCTGACACTCTCCGCACTGATCTGGCACATCGGTATCGGGCGTATTTACGATGCGGTGACGCAACTGGGTCCCGCCGCCATGATACTCGTCCTGCTTCCCTCTCTCCTCATGTATGTGCTCGAGGCCTATGGCTGGCGGGTGACGCTGGGCACCTGGGCGAACGGCGTCCCGTTTTGGCGCATCTTGGCCATTCGCACCGCCGGGGAAGTCGTGAATATGACGACGCCCACCGCCTACGTGGGAGGCGAACCGCTGAAGGCCTACTTGTTGAAGCGAGACGGCGTGCCGATGGTGGAGGGCTTGGCCTCCGTGGTGACGGCCAAGACCACCATGACGATCGCACAGATTGTCTTTATCCTGGCGGGGATCGGCCTGGGATTCTGGTTGTTGGGTGCCGAGGGATCCGCCGGTCAGACGATCACTGCGGGGCTGGTGAGCGTGGGACTGTTGCTGTTCGGGGTCGGGGCCTTTGTGCTCGTGCAGCGGCAGGGCATGTTTGGATGGATCCTCGCGCTGCTGCGGCGCATCGGGCTCCGCATCCCGTTTCTGGAAGCGCGCGAACCGCAGTTGCTCGAATTGGATCGCACCATTGCCGGGTTCTATGCCCATCAGCGACAGGCCTTCCTCTTTTCCACGGGATTGTTTCTGTTGGGGTGGCTGGCCGAGGCGCTAGAGGTGTATGTGATGGTTCTCTGCATGGGGCAATCCATCGAGGTCTTGCCGGCCATCGCCATTGGGGCCCTCTCGGTCTTCATCAAGGGAGGGACGTTTTTCATTCCAGGCAGCCTGGGTGCGCAGGATGCCGGAAACCTATTCCTTCTCTCCGCCTTCGGCTATGGAGAGGTCACGGGCATCACCTTTGCCCTATTACGGCGCTTTCGGGAATTCGTCTGGATTGCCATGGGGTTAGCCTGCCTGGCCCTACTGACCAAGGGCGAGAAGGCTGCTGTTCCAGTCCCCTGATCTGTCTTCCGGCCGTTCGTCCAGTTCACACCAATATATTTGCCATTTTTCCTACACAGGCCTCATGGCGGGAGAATGTCGGTCGCCTATCAATCCCTGTGTGGGGCGTTTTCGCGTCAACTGGAGGAAAACGATTCTCTTGCTACACTTATGTGGTCGGAGATGCCTTGTGTCGACCGACCGCACGGCAGTCGGAAGATCGTAGGCCTGACATCGTACGGGAACATCATGCAACCACCCTATAAGCGGGCTTCTCCAGCGCCACCGGTACTGCAGGAACGTAAGACTGTGGCCAGTGCGGATCGCGTCGGCGACCGACTGTTGCCGCCGTTGGAGGACCCGGCCGAGGCCCTGCGGTTTTGTCGCGCCTTGGCGTCGGCGCTTGACCGCAACCCTGACGGCGAGAGACCTGTCCTCACACCGGCAAACTTTGCAGCCATGATGGGACAGGCGGAGCCATCGAACGGGCGACCCCAGCTGTCCGTCATCATTCCGGTGTTCAATGAGGCGGAGAACCTTCCTGCCTTGCATAGCCGTCTCACCAGGGCATTGGTCGGTCTGGGAATGGAGTATGAAATCGTTCTGGTAGACGACGGCAGTCAGGATGAGAGCCCGGAGATCATGCGCCGTCTGGAGGCGGAGGATCAACGCATCGTCATCGTGGAGTTTGCCAGAAATTTCGGGCACCAGGTCGCGATCAGTGCAGGACTGGAGCATTGTCGCGGACGGGTTGTCAGTATTATGGATGCCGATTTGCAGGATCCTCCCGAAGTCCTCCACACGTTTCTGGCGAAATGGCAGGAAGGGTGGGACGTAGTCTACGCGGTGCGAACCGAGCGCAAGGAATGGTGGGGCAAGCGGTTGGCGTATGCGGCGTTTTACCGGCTGTTGCAGCGGGTCGCCAATATTGAGATCCCGCTCGATGCCGGAGACTTTTGCGTGATGGACCGGAAAGTGGTGGACATGCTGGTGCGGATGCCGGAACGGAATCGCTTCGTCCGGGGGATTCGCAGTTGGGTGGGATTCAAGCAGATCGGTGTGCCGTATGAACGTCACGCGCGGTATGCGGGGGCGCCCAAGTATACCTTCAGCAAGCTGATCTACCTCGCGCTGGACGGCCTGGTGTCGTTCAGCCACATGCCGCTCCGTGTGATCACGGTGCTGGGGTTTACCGTGTCCCTCCTTTCGTTCTTGGTGGCGCTGTTTTACCTCCTCAAGAAACTGACCATCGGTGTCGGGGTCGCAGGCTTTACCACGCTGGTCGTGTCGATCTTTTTCCTTGCCGGCATTCAGCTGATGACGATCGGCGTGATCGGCGAGTACATCGGACGGATTTCCGACGAGGTCAAGCACCGCCCGTTGTATGTGGCCCGCCGTGTGACCAGGAGATAATCGCCATTCGCATTCTGATGTTCGATAACGAGTTCCCTCCACTCGGGGGCGGTACGGGAGTCGTCAATTTTCATCTCTTGGAGGAGATGTCCAGGCGACCGGACGTGATCGTCGATCTCGTGACGTCCTCGCGAAGTCGGACGCGTCATGAAACCGAGCGGTTCGCCGATCGCATCACGATCTACAAAGTGCCGGTCGACAATCAGAACATCCACCATGCCACCAATCGCGAGCTGTTGCGGTATAGTCGGCGCGGCTTATGGCAGGCCAGGCGATTGCTCTCGCAGCACCGGTATGACGTGAGCGTTGCCTTTGCGGGCGTGCCGGCCGGCGCCATCAGCCTCCTGTTGCGCCTGACGCACGGCTTGCCCTATGTCCTGTCGTTACAGGGACCCGATGTTCCCTGGTTCGAAGCGCGATACCGCTCGCTCTACCCTGTGCTGACTCCGTTGATCAAATGGATCTGGCGGCGGGCCGGTGCCGTGACGGCGATCAGTGCAGAACAGGTGGCACTGGCGCATCGCACCATGCCCGAGCTGGCGCTGGTGACGATCCCCAATGGGGTCGATACCAGATCGTTCGTTCCGGCCGGGAAGGCTCCGGCACGGCCCTTCACGATCATCTGTGTCGCCAGGCTGATCGAGCGCAAAGGCCAACACCATCTCTTGCAGGCCTTTGCGCAATTACGCGCTTCCTGCACTGAGCCGGTGGCGCTGCTGTTCGTGGGGACCGGCGATGCCGAGCCGCAATTGCGCGAGTTGGCCGAGAGGTTGAAGGTGACGGACGCGGTGACGTTCAAGGGATTTGTGCCGCGCGAAGAGATGCCGAAGATGTATCACGGCGCCGATCTGTTTGTGCTCCCGTCCCAGCACGAGGGCATGTCGATCGCGCTGCTCGAAGCGATGGCGTCCGGGCTGCCGGTCGTGGTGACGGATACGGGGGGCACCGCGGAATTGGTAACGCAGGGAGAGAACGGCGAGATTGTCCCATGGGCCGATGTTCCGGCACTGACCGCCTCGTTGCAGCGGTTGTCGAACGACAGCCGCCGGCGCACGCAGATGGGGCAGGAGGGACGAAACCGTGCCCAGCAGTTCGGCTGGGCGGCTCTGGCGACACGATATCTCGACTTGTGCGAAGGGCTGATGGCGTCGTCAGTCGAGGGCCTCGGCCGTCATGCAGCCGTGAGGTCGGTGCGCCGACTCACTAAGGAACCACGGGTATGAACCGACATCCGCGCGTGTGTATTCTCACCAGCCAGTATTTCGATTGGGGGATTTACGGCGGATTCGGCAGCATGTCCCGGAAGCTCGCAGAGAGTCTTGCCTCGTCCGGCCACCGGGTCAGTGTCATCGTGCCTGGACGCCGAGGGCAACGGCCGGTCGAAACCATCGGCGGGGTGGAAATCCGCAGCTTCTCTCCGCGAAACGTCGTCGACGCCTGCCGTCTGATTCGAGCATCCAACGCCGATATTTTCCACTCGCAGGATCCGACCGTCTTGACCTATCTGGCGCAACGGATTCACCCGCGCCGCGCACACGTGGTCACCAGCCGCGATCCACGGGAGTTGAGCGACTGGTGGGTGGAGTTTCTTTACGCCACCCCGATGCGTCGATTACTGACGCCGTTGAATTACCTGACCGAATCCGGATTGCTGGTGAGGCAGGCGGTGCGTCGCGCGAATGCGGTCTATTGCCCCGCACATTTTCTGAAAGAGAAGGTCAAGCGTCTCTACGGGCTCACGGAGTTACCGGCCCTGTTGCCCAATCTCATCGATGTGCCCGCCGCAGTGCCGCGGAAAAGCGACCGGCCCACGATCACGTTTGTGGCCCGTTGGGACAAACGCAAACGCCCCTGGCTGTTTTTGGAATTGGCCGCACAGTTTCCTGCGTATCGGTTCGTGGCCGTCGGAAAGGGCAGCGCCTCTGCGGAGACCGGTTTTGACGCGGAGTTGCGACGTCGTTTTCGTGACGTGCCCAATCTCGAAATGCCGGGGCTGATCGATCGCTTTCGCGAGCCGGAACGGATGCATCACCTTCTCTCGGACACCTGGATCTTCGTGAGCACGGCGGTACGCGAAGGGCTTCCGCTGACCTTCCTGGAGGCGGCGGCCTATGGATGTCCGATCATCAGCCGTGTCGACCCGGACCAGTTCGCCACGCGGTTCGGGAAACAGGTGCACGATGACGACTATGCCGCGGCGATCCGGGGTCTTCTTGCAGAGGCTCCGCTGGAGAAGGGCCGTGCGGCCTATGACTATGTGCGGGCGACCTACGAAACCTCCAGAGCCCTGGCCGCCCATCAAGAGCAATATGCGCGGTTTGCTGCCTGAATCGTGAGCGTCTGGTCGCGTGTGACTCGTGCGAACGTGAGCGGCGCACGGCGGAATCCCTATGTCGGCAAAGGCGGTGTCCAAAGGAATTCTCTCCGTCGGTGGATGGGCGATGGCCAAGCTGGCGACATCGGCGCTCGTCCTGCCGGTGCTCGCGCGATACCTCGGTATTGAAGCCTACGGACAGTATGCCTACTACCTTGCGGTTCTGCTCCTCGCCGCACAATGTGCCAACGTCGGGATGATGCAGACGATGACCAGGCGCATCGCCGAACGCCCGGATGATGCAGGGTGGTGCCGTGCGGTCGCACGATCCGGAGCGCTCATCAACGGCACGGGAGTGTTGCTCGTCGGGTTGACCGCAGGGTGGGTCATCTGGAGCACGGCCTCGCAAGGCATAGGCGGCGGATCGATCGCCCTGGTCGTGGTCGGCGTGCTGATGCTGGATCAAGCCTGGTTCTATGCGCGCGGAGTGTTACACGGGTTTCGCTATGAGGAACGGGCGGCGGTTCCCGGCATCGTCGGCGTCCTCATCGCGGGACTGCTCGCCATCCTGGCAGCTATGAACGGCCTGGGGGTCGTCGGTGTGTTCGCCGGGCTGTTGCTCGCGGATCTCTATGTCGCGATTGCCTGTCTGCGGGCAGTGCGGGATGCGCTCAAGGAAGGCTCGGTCGCGAGAACGGCCCAGCCTTCCCCTCCGACAACTCGGAGCCTCCTACGATTTGGCTTGTCGGCCATGGTCTTTTCCGTGCTCAACATGGCGCTGTGCTCGCTGGACATCATTCTCGTCCGTCATTTGGCGGGGGAAGCCCAGGCAGGCCTCTACGCTGCGGCGGTGCAGTGGTCGCAGTTTGTGTGGTTTATTCCCATTGCGGTCGAAGGGGTGATGCTACAAGCGACGGCGCGGTTCTGGGCGGAGGGGAAGGTTGACGAGGTGACCAGGTTGGTAAGTCGGCTCACTCGGTATGTGATGCTGGGGACGGTCTTCCTGCTGCTGCTGGTCTTTGTGCTCGCGGACCACATTGTGGCGATCTACTTCGGGCCGCAGTTTCGTGACGCCACGCTTGGCTTACGTCTGCTGGTTCCCGGCGCGCTCTGTTATGCGCTGGCCCGCGTGTTCTGGCCGGTGATTCAAGCGGGCGGAGGAGGCTCGCAGTTGATCCGCGTGATGGGGATTGCCGTGCTGTTGGATGTCGCACTGTGCGTGATACTGATTCCCTGGAGCGGCGCGGCCGGGGCGGCCTGCGCAACTTCGCTGTCGTTTGCCTCGGTTGCGATCGGGTATGCCTGGACCTTACGGAGCCGGCGGGTGCATCCCTTCAACGGGTGTGCCGCGTCACGCCTGCTGGGGCTGGTGCTGGCGACCGGCCTGGCCGTGGCGGGCCTGTCCGCGCTGGTGACACCGCCGATGTTGGCGGTGCCGGCCGGTGTGTTCGGTGGACTGTTGCTGTATTGGGGAGGAGTGTTCGCGCTCGGCCTGGTGCAGGTCGACGAACTGGGATTGCTGGTGCAGAACCTGCCGGGCGTGTTCCGTCACCGGGGCGAGACGATGTTTCGAGTGTTGGCGCCGTGGTTGTTGCGGTTGAGGGCCCCGGCATCGAATGAGGAGGCGAGAGTCGGCGATGCCCGGTGATCGACATACCATCTCCGTCGTCATTGCCACCCTAGGGCGAGAGACTCTGGCCTCCTGCCAGGCTGCGCTCGCGAAACAGACCAGGCCTCCCGATGAAGTCATCGTCGTCCTTGACCGTGAGCGCCGAGGGGTGGCCTGGGGAAGGAACGAGGGCATTGCCCGGTCCACGGGGGATGTGATCGCCTTTGCCGACGATGACGGGATTCCGCCCAGGGACTGGCTGGAACGACTGGTGAGCGCGCTCGACCGCCACGATGCGGCCGTCGCCGGCGGCACCTTTCAGGAAACCGACCCGTTGCTGGACGCCATCCGTCGTCGCACCCCTCTTCCAACGATGGAACAACTCGATCCGGGAGGGTTGGTGGGAAACACCGGCAACATTCTCTTTCGACGAGAGTGCCTGATGGTCTGTGAGCGGACCGATGGATATGTGTTTAATCCTGCCTTTACGGGGGCAGGTGAAGACTGGGAATTGATTTGGCGTCTCCGGAAACGAGGCGCCAGAATGGTCTATGTGCCCAATCCCGTCACCCATCTGCGCCGAGCGACGGGCGTTCAGCACGTGCGGCATGCCTTCCAGCGCGGCATTGCGATCGCAACATTGTTTCGAGTGATGCGTGCGGATACCAGCGGGGTCGTGCCGCAGGATAGTTTGTTGTGGGGAGCGGACGGCAAAAAGACGAATCCGCGTTGGATGACAGCGATCTGGCTGAAACTGGTGGGGCCGTTTGCCCGGAAAGAGTTTCATGACGCGCGCCATTTCTGGTGGTTTTGGCTGGGGGAAAAGTTCCAGGCTGCCGGATTTCTCTGGGGCATGTGGCGAGGGGCGTGGGCATCTTCCGGACCTCATCGGAGTCAGGGGTCGCGATCAACCGCCGCTTCCGGGACGGGGTGCCGGCCATGAGTGACGTCCAGTTGCGGACCAGAGCATGGTTCGGCGACGCACCTCTGACGATCGGATTTCCGCCCACGTGGAAGGTGGTCGAGTTGGGCCCGGAGGACGAGCCGACGATGACCGCCGATGAGTTGCGTGAACGATTGCAGCATCCCATCGGGTCCAGACGACTCGCCGACCTGGCCATCGGCAAGATGAAGGCCGTGATGATCGTCGATGATCTCACCAGACCCACGCCAGCCGCCGACCTTCTTCCACTGCTCATCGAGGAGTTGACGCGGGCGGGAATGCCCGTCCGCGCGATGACCGTGCTGCTGGCGGGTGGCACCCATCCGCCCGCCTCCCGGGAGGACATGGCAAAAAAGGTCGGTCCACACATTCCTGCGGCGGTGCGCCTGTTGGCCCACGACAGCCGGGGTGATCTCGTGGATCTCGGCAGGTCTCCGGGCGGCTTACCGCTTCAGGTCAATCGTACCGTGATGGACTGTGATCTCAAGATCGGGGTTGGTTGTATTTATCCGCATCCCATCGCCGGGTTTTCAGGTGGCGCGAAAATCGTTCTTCCGGCCGTCTGCGGGGTGGAGACCACCAGGATGATGCACGATTATCTGCGTGGGTCGCGTGAACGGGGCGGTTCCATCCATACGGAATTGCGCCGGGACATGATCGCGGTCGCCCGAACCGTCGGCCTCGACTTTATTGCGAATGTCACGATCAATCGCCGCCGCCAGATCGGCGGACTGTTCGCGGGCGATGTCGTGGCGGCGCATGAGGCCGGCGTGCGTGCGGCGCAGAAGATGTATCGCGTGCCGCTCGTGCCCGAGGCCGACATTGTCGTCGCAGACATGTACCCCTTCGATACCAGTTGGCAGTTCGCGCAGGACCGCGGGATGTGGCCGATCGAGCTTGCTGGGCCGGAGGCATCCCGTGTGGTAATTGCCGCCTGTCCGCTCGGCATGGGCACGCATGAATTGTTTCCCGTGGCCAGTCCGCTCTGGTCGCGTATTGCCAGACGGCTCAGCCATTTTCGCCTGGCGGATCTCGACCGCCCGCTCGAAAAGCTGCGCACGGTGCGCACACTGATTCGTCAGACCCAACACCGATTGATGGTCCTCGCACCCGGCCTGAAACCCGAGGAATTGATGGGTGTGTTTCCCCACGCGCAATGGTTCGGAGAGTGGGCGACCTTGCGGGCGGCGTTGGAAGCGCGGCATGGAAAGAAGCCCGTGACGGTGGTGGTCTATCGGTGCGCGCCGTTGCTGCTTCCAGCCGCCGCCGAGCGAAATTAGGAAGTGGGCGCGCAAACCCAGCCCCTGACAGCGCATCCGTCGTCGGTCTAAAGGGAGAAGCGCGGGGCGACCGTTCTTCACGATACGTCGATTACCGGGACGTTGCTACGACCTCACTCGCTATGGCTATCCCTTCTTCAGTGCCCTCGCCGCCGGATGATGGTCATGAGGTGCTCTCTCAACAGCTCGACTCCGGCAATGCGGGCTCTCTGCCTGCGGCCGGTTCCGTGATCGAACGGCTCAACTCCGCCTCCTGGGTCGTGGACGCAACGGTTGCCGGTGTGTTGTTCCTCCTGGTGTTCGGCAGCGGTCTGCTTCATACCGAGAGTTTCCCGCCGTTATGGTTCGACGAAGGCTGGACGGTCTGCGTTGCACGGACCTGGGTGGAACTCGGACACTACGGGTGCCTGTTCAAAGGCGAGCCGGCGCCTCCCTCGTTGGCGGCGCACTTCCCGGTGGTGGCCTCGGTAGCGGCGGGTTTTGCCCTGTTCGGCGTGGGTGTTTGGCAGACGCGAGTGGTGGGATTGCTGTTCACGTTCGGGGCGTTCCTGCTGCTCTATGCCGTGACCCGGCGCCTGTACGGCCGATCGATCGCGATGGCGGCCCTGGCGCTGTTGATCCTCGTTCCGCTGAAGTGGTCGATCCATCCCCTCTATATCGGCCGGCAAGTCCTGGGCGAGATGCCGCTGTTGTGTTTCCTCCTGGCCGGGTTTCTCTGTCTGCTCAAGAGTACAAATCGGTCACTCTGGCAGGTCGCTGCGGTGGGATGTTGGGCGCTGGCCTGGATGACCAAAACGCAGGTCGCGCCGTTCCTTGTGGCGTCCTTTGTGGGGACTATGCTGCTCATGAGCCTACGCGGCGATTGGTCGGTTGTGGGCCGGCTGGCCGTGGCCCTGATCGGTGCTTGGGGCGGGTGTCGGCTGCTGATCGCAGGCAAGGATTGGCTGTTGGCCGGACACATCATGCCGCATCCCCCCGTAGACGGAATGACAGAAGCCATTGCGTTGGTGTTTGTGCCGTCCATTCGTCTGGAGACCATGCAGTACCTGTTCGTCTGCTGGCCTGAGTATCCGCTCGGACTTGCCTATGCTGCCTGGCGTCTGCGGCGAGAATCAGGATCCGCCGGCAGGGCATCTGTCGAGCAGACGGTGCACACCATGCTGTTGCTGTTGGCAGGGAGCTGGCTGGCCTGGTTTGCGTTTCTCTGCGCCGGTGAACCGCGGTATGCGCTGCCCGGATTGTTCTTGGCTGCGCCATTCACGGCAGCGCTGCTGTGCGATCTCACGGGCGGATTCAATGTGTCGTTCCTGGCAAGGAGTCTGACTGGGCTGTTGCGAAGCCGGCGCCTCACGAGTCAAGGAATTAAGGCCGTCGCCGTTGTCCTGTTGCTGGCGGTGATGGGGTGGGTCGCCCTGCAGGAGCGATATGCGTTCCGAGCGCGTGAGGACAATCGCGACCTGTTTGCGGTGACCCACTACCTGAATACGACCACCCCGCCGACGGCGTTGATCGAGACCTACGACAGTGAACTGTTTCTCTTCTTGCAGCGACCCTATACCTATGCTCCACCGCGCATCCTGGTCGAGATCATCCGACGTGAGCAGGGCCAGGTGCAGGCAGTCACCTACGATCCGCTGGAGAGCAAGCCGGACTACTTGGTGGTCGGAGAGTATGGCCAATGGGCTGGATTCTACAAGCCGTTGATTGCGAAAAACCTGGTGCGACTTGTGACGACCATCGGGCACTATCAGATCTACCAACCGGTGCGCCCCTAAGGGCAGACCGGTCCGCAACCGGCAGTCCCTCGTTCGACGAACCCTTCAAAATGTTCCCCCTTGACTCTGCACAGGGCGGAATTATTGTTGTCTCCGTTGCTGATGCTCAACCGGATGGACGGGAGGCAATCCCGATCTGGACAAGCAACGGCGGCAGATCAATGCCCCGCCTCTGCTTCGGCCAGCGTCCATCCGACCCATTCACATCAACCACTAGACTGACCTCTCAAGAGAGAGGGGGAGGAAGGTATGACCAGTTACCATGCAGCAGTGATGGCACCGATCGGACAAGACTCCTTCGACCGACAAATCGATCGGTTACTGGAGGATGCGGTGAGCGCGTTCGGCGTACACGGAGCGGCCTGGGCTCCGTCCAGTAATGCCTGGGAAGACGACAACGGGTTCTATGTTCAGATGGCGCTGCCCGGGTGGGACCCGCAGGATGTGTCGCTGGAGGTGACTAAGCATGCCCTCTCAATCACGGGAGAGCGCAAAGAGGACTCGGGGCCTGGCCGGACCTTCCATGTAAAAGAAATCGCCGACCGCCGGTTCCTACGGCTCTTCCGATTGCCGACGTCTATCGATTCCGAGAAAGCCTCGGCGGCGCAGAAGAACGGAGTACTGACCGTGACGTTTCCCAAGCGGGAAGAGGCGAGGAGTCGGCGGATCGTGATCGAGGGAACGTAAGGTTCCTCAACGCGGCTTTTTTACAGGCCTCGCCGATTCCTGTCGGGAAGGGCTCGTCTTCCCGCCGGGCGCGAGATCGGCGGGTGAAGCGGGAGTCTGAATGCAGAGCAGCGATGAATCATACAGAGTGACTGAAGCCCTGGCGGAGTCCGCGCGACTTCGAGGGCTCGCGGCCGAATCATGTTCGGCAAGAGACCCCGGCACTCCATCCCGGGCCGGTGCGATCATAGACCCAGATGCGCGGTTGTCGCGCCATTGTCGGTTCCACGGTGCTTCCAGCGAACGCTCTGCGACAGGAAACGTTCGGATCGGACCCGCGGAGACACGATCGCCCGCAATGCGGGGGGCCAAGCACACCGAGACGGCTGGGTGCCGGCGGCGGGGAAGCTATCCTGCATCCTAGACGGAATAGTGTTCCTGCAGATGGTCGCGCTGAAAACGCACGATGTATCTGATCAGCAGTTCTCGATTCTGTGAGGTCATCCGGATGAACCGGGCGTGGAGGCGGTACGTACCGCCTGGAATCGGAAGGGGATCGACCCGCAACACCTCGATAGTGGCGTTGAAGGGCACCTGGTCGGGGAGGAGGAGCGTGAGGGAAAGGGCCTCGTCTGGTTGGTAGGCGGTCGTGACCGTCACGCCGATACCCCCGCCGCTGAGGTTCACGGATTTCTCAAGGAAGACACACTCCGTCGTGTCCGTCTCCGATTGAATGCAGATGGGCAGAAGGACGGTGATGCGATAAAACTCGCGGCGTTCCCTTCCGGACGACTGTGAAGGTGTGTCGGATGGCATAGCAAAGATAAATATAACAAAGTTGCAGGTACGTTCGTTCTCCAACACGAAGATGTGCATGCGCGTCGGCGTGCTCCGCCGAACGGTGTCGTTCAAGAACCGGCGGTCTAGTCGTGCTCCTGTATGCCCTTGGGTGGGCGAGCAGAGAGTTGCCCAAAATGACTTGTGTGCTCACAGAGCGCACACGGGAAGAATGTGATCAATCGATTCGTACAATAAAGGTCATTCCAGTCTCCGCGACTCATGGAGAAGTGGTGGGGAAAAGAATCAGTGGGCGAGCCGGTTTGCGGCTCAGATGATGGAGGGCTGTGCGAGAATGGTGGCTTGTGTCGCCATCGATCTAACGGAATAGTGCGTATTTTCACAACACGTTGTTCCGTGATGGAGACGAGGCCCAGCAGTTGACCGTACGGCTCAACCATCGCGGGTCTCTTCCCCAATTCTAGGAGAAAGAATAAGATACAATGCCATATCTATGAAGCAAAAACGGGCACAGCGGAGAGTGGCAGATCTTAAGGAAAGGGCTCACTGTGCCTACAAAGAGTACCAGGCCATTTATATCCTTAGTAACGCGCTGGACAATTCTGGATATGAGCAAATGAATGTGTCCCTTGAGAATATTCCTAGTCTGTCGAAAGCTGCTCTCAAGGTTTTTTACTCTGATCTACAAAGGAGGCTTGCTTCTCTCAAAGAGTGGATAGGAGCGAAGGGAGGCCCCTCAGCTTATGACGAGATACTCCGGATGGCATACGATCAACCAACAAAGATTCTATGGTTGCCCAAATGGTACATGCAGGAAAATCTGTTTAGTCGTTATGAGAACGCATGTCCACTCTTTGCGAAGCTTCCACCGCACGGCAGAATTGGCATAGATGTAAAAGGAACAAGTAAAGGGGGTGGAAAGGAGGTTCCATGGACCATTCTGGAAGCCATGCTTTTTGAGGATATGGGGCTGCTGTGGAATGCTACGTGTGATGCCAGGAAAGCCGAGCAAGCCTGTAGTACAAAGGAAACGGCCAAGAGGGAAGACGCACTCTTGCGTGCAACTGTTAGATCGATATTTTTTTTGCTGGAAGGCTACCTGAACGCGCTATCCTGGGATATTCAGAAGTTGAAAGACGGGAGTCTAACGCAGGAAGAGAAGTCTTTGTTGCGTGAATGGGATGAGGATAGCGGAAAGCCTAGAACATTGGGCCTTCGTGAAAAGCTTCACAAGTATCCTAAGATTGCGATTGGCGGAAAACATCCGCCTCTGGTCGAAACCAATTGCCCAGAGTTGAAACTCTTAGTGGGAAGTGAGCAGGATCTGCGGCACTCACTCGTTCACCCGAAAGTTGAGACACACATGGAAGCCGAACAGGACCTCATGCCTAGAGAGTCTCGATTCTATATGCTGGATTACAGGAGTTGCGAAACGCTGATGGACTCAGCAATATCACTCATTAGGAAGATTGGGGAAGTGGTGGGAGCCAGATACGGGGATGTGAATATTTGGTTGCACGATCGCAATTCAGAGGGACGCTTTGCTGCCGAGGCATTTGAGTGAAGCTACGGTTTATTTGGCGGAGCTCTGTCAGATTTGATAATGTTCGGTAGTGTCCATGAAGAAGAATGGGGATGTGCCGGTCTGGTCGTTGCCAGTACCGGTAGCCTGATTCCGGGACTCTCTGAGGATGTCCGCCTTCTGGTAGAGCGTTTCAATGGTGCGGTTTGCTGCGGTAGGACTGTCGTGTGCGATGAAGTCGTGGAGATCGCGGAACCATACGTTCGGACTCAGTGGTCCAGGTTACTTCTGCTATGTCTTGATTCGGCGCCCGATCTCCTCGTGGCTGATCG
>WBZT01000336.1_pt1 | contig 39562 bp, 37 predicted proteins | sample 5204241 | NCBI WGS metagenome assembly WBZT01 (sample SAMN12344358, study PRJNA552823) | activated sludge metagenome | biome: Activated sludge suspended growth; feature: Nitrification reactor; material: Wastewater; isolation source: activated sludge from nitrification reactor of wastewater... | reverse complement strand
CTGTGCCTCGTCCCACACCCACAATCGATATGCGGAGAACGTTGCGATGATGACCTATCCACGCAGCCCGAAAGTACTCCTCGGCGGCATTGCCCACCTGGCGCGCTTGATCGACAAGGTCAAGCTCCGTCAAGCGGGTCAGATTCAAGATTACAATTACCTCACCGTTGGGTTCGACAAGTACCTCATCGATTTCCTGCAGATCGATCCGAAGGCCTTCGAACAGCGTGTGTTGGCCGGGGGGAGCGATGATGAGCTGTTGACCTGGGTCAGGACGAATAGTCGTGCTCTGTCGGACCAGGAGATTGCGCAATGGTCCCAGGGCCTGCTGACAAGCGGCCCGAAGGACGATGCCACCAGGCAGCGTTACCAGGGGCGCTTGCAGGAGGTGGCGACGAAGCGCGGTGTGCCGGTGGCATCTCTCCCACCTGCCTCGACCTGGGTCGATGCCATTGAACTGGACGAAGGCCGGATCTAAGGCTGTATTCAGTGGGACAGGCGACGGTTATCGGACTTCAGTCCAACCGTTGGATTGGGATTGAAGCATGACTGTGCGCGTTGATGTGCGGACCACCATGGCATTCTGCCCCCCGTCGACGGACAACACCCGTTCCTGCGGCGTCCAGGCAATGACAAAAAACCCGCCGGTGTAGGTGGAAAATCCCAGGGCACGCTCGTTGGTGATCGCGACCGCCACGTGTCCGTGGCCGCGTAGGTGAGACACCGTTTCGTTTGGGCCGAGCGCCATGCTTGTCCAGTGGCCGCGGGTTGCTTGAAATCCAAGCACCTGCTGATTGGTGTGAGCCAGGATCAGGAACGGTTGAAGCTGGTAGCGCCCCAGGCGCTCATCGACCCCCAAGCGTACGTCCCGCCATTGCCGCAGTCCGGCAGAAAATCCGAGCAAGCGATGGGACGTGTGAACGAACCCCGTGTGCCCGCGGGATCCGGAGGTCACGATGGATTCCCCTGCCTGCAGAGACTCCTCGACGCCGCCGCCTGCGGCCGACCAGGCGATGACTTTCCCGGGCGTCGGTGTCACGGTCACTTGTCCGCCTCCCCCCTGTGCCGGCGACCCGGTCGGTGCCGACAATAGGCTTGCGGTCGACAGTGCGGCGACGATGAATCTGGCTGCCAGTGGTCGATGCATGACGATGGGTCGCTCCACCCTTCGCCCACCCTATCACACCCCTATCCACAAGCGAAGGATCAATCCTTCGCGGCCATGACGGTTGTGTCAGATGTGCACAGCAATGATAGGATTCCTCGTGTCATCACTGCAGGCAGATGCGCGATGCTCCGCGCGGCAGGGACAGGAATCTGATGGGTACCCGAGCGGCCATCCTCATGTGTGTGCTGACGCTGGGCCTGTCTCTGCCGCTGTTGGGCGTCTGGTGGGCGGGCAAGCCTGTCGCGCCGTATCTGGGATGGCCGCCCACCACGCGGTCTGTCGTGCACGCGCCATTCTCCTGGCCCGTATCCATCGGAGTGCTGCTGCTCATGAGCGGTATCCTCGCCCCGTTGACGCTGCGTGTCCTGCACGCGACGTCTCGCGAGCGGCGAGCCGCCGTCACGGCCTTCCCCTGGTGGGGGTGGGGAGCGGCCATCTGGACACTGGTGCTGTGGGGATTGGCTTGGACCAGGTTCGAGTGGATGCAGCCGTTTCAGGCCCACACCTTCTTTCCACTCTGGTGCGGCTATATCGTGTTGGTGAATGCGTTGACGTTCCGCCGCGTCGGCCGATGCATGCTGCTGAATCGTCCTCGATATTTCCTTCTGCTGTATCCGCTCAGCGCCGGTTTCTGGTGGTGTTTCGAATACCTGAATCGATTCGTTCAGAACTGGTACTACCTTGGTGCAGGCGAGCTCAGTGCCGAGGCTTACCTGTGGCGGGCGACGGTGTCCTTTTCGACGGTGCTGCCCGCTGTGCTCGGCACGGCTGAATGGCTGATGTCGTATCCGCGCTGCTCGGCGGGGCTGGATCGATTTGTGCGGATCCGATTCCTGCATCGCAAAATGTGGGGCTGGGTGCTGTTCTGTCTCGCGGCAGGCGGGCTGGTTGGGATCGGCCTGTGGCCAGATTGTCTGTTCCCCTTGGTATGGGTGGCGCCGCTTCTACTGATTGTCGCGTTACAGATGATGTGTCAGGAAACGACGATTTTTAGCGACACCGCGCATGGGGATTGGCGAACGCTCTGGGTCGTTGCGCTTGCGGCGCTGATTTGTGGATGGTTCTGGGAGATGTGGAACTTCTACAGTCTGGCCCATTGGCAATACGCGGTGCCTTTTGTGCAGGGGGTCACGCTGTTCCACATGCCGTTGCTCGGGTATGCGGGGTATCTGCCGTTTGGGTTGGAGTGCCTGGCGGTTGCCGAGTTGTGCTTACCGAGGACGTGTGTCGGAAGCCTGGTCTCTTATGGCGCGCCGGCGGCAGAGGCCGATTTGGCGCAGCGGAAGCCGACCGTGGCCGAACGTTGATCGGCCGGCGCGCCGCTGCGGGTGGCTGTCCGGAGCATGATGGGGCGGCTTTTCCAGGATCCGCCGCGCAGGCTCTTATAGCGTCCGCTGGTCGGGCCAGGCGGGTTTCGTTCCGGCATGTAGGCATAGTAGTCGAACCCGAACCAGTCGTTGACCCACTCGGCGACGTTGCCTGCCATGTGATGGAGGCCATAGTAGCTTTTTCCCGCTTCGCCGCTGTTCACCGGTGCGAGAATCGGAATCTCGTGCACGTGATGTTGCCCGAACATGGCCAGTGAACTGTCGGGAACTGTGTCTCCCCAGGGGAACCGATTGCCGTCCGGGCCTCGTGCGGCCTTCTCCCATTCGGCCTCGGTCGGCAGGCGCTTACCGACTGAGCGGCAGAGGCCATCGGCCTCTTTCCATGTCACGTAGAGGGCCGGCCACTGGGCCAGCGTCTCATCGCTGACGGAGTGCACGGTGATGACATGCCAGATCAGGTGCTGGAGTTCTTTTGAAGGGTGCAGTTTCCGGCTCTGAAGATAGACGAGATATTCGCTGAGGCTGACTTCGTCGCGGTCGATCTCATAGGTATCCAGCCATACGCGATGCTGCGGGAGTTCCGTATCGTCGAACTGTGTCCCCATCCCGTACGGATCGTCATCCACGCGCACGCTCCCCAGGAGAAACGGTCCTTCGGGAATGCGAATTGTCGGCGACGCAACCGTGATCCTGGCGATCGATGTCAGGTGTTTGCCCAATTCGTGCGTGGGCGGGGGCGTCGGACTGCGAGCGGCCAATGCAAAGTCTGGGTGGAGCCAGGCCAGGGCGAAGGTCAGGGCCAGCAGATTGAGACAACGGGGAATCACCGTGACTCCCCTGAGGCGGACCGGCGCGGGCATTAGGATTTACTCGGCGGGGCGGCGACGGATTTTCCGATTTCGGCAATAAGCCGACGCTCGATTTCCGCGATCTCCTCTGCATCGACCGCGAGCACACGCCCGCCTTGCACCACCCGCTCGAAATCAGCCTTCACGCTCAAACGGGTGATATTGGAGGGCAGCGCCTGGAGGGACACCACGTATTGGTTGCGTGAGCCTGCCGTTTCCAGGGAACTGGGTGTGGAAATCTTGCGTTCCGTAACGAAGACGGCTCGTTGATCCGTCTTCACGGTCACTCTCATCCGATAGCCGTTGCGGGCCAGCGCTTCTTCGGCAGCTTTCCCGACGGCCGTCAACGGGCGGGGGAGATCCTCTACCTGCGCGCCCTTTTCTTCCACCCGGATACTGTCCGTGAGTTGGGCGGCTTTGGCGGCGGTGCGCTGCATTTCCCCCGACAGCTTCTTCGATTCGGCGAGTTGGGCGTCGAGTCTGCTGCCGAGTGCCTTGGCTTCCGTCTGCAGTGTCTTTGCCTCGGCTTGGGCATGTTCAGCTTGCTTCTTGGCGTCGCGCAGTTCCTGGTTCAGCAGATCGATCTGCTGCTGCATGACCTTGTTCCCGTCTTGCAGGGAATTGAGGAGTGACTCCTGCTTGGCCAGTTGCTTGCGCAGGTGTTCATTTTCCTGTCGAAACGGAGACTCGTCCGGAGCGCAACCGGCGCACCAGGATAGGACTGCGAGGCCGAAGAGGGGAGCGAGCGATCGCTGGGGGGCCTTGATCATAGTTTGAGGGAAGACTGTCAGACCATTACCAGAGTTTGGCCCCCCTTGTCCATCTTCATTCACATTCTCGCCGGTTTGACCCATTGCGAACGGAGCGGCTATTCTGTGTCATGGCGTTCTGGCATGCAGCGATCCTTGTCGTGAGTCTGGTGGTGATCGACCCGGTGGCTGGGTTTGCCGCGACCATGCCTGAGTTGCCGGAGTCCGTACCCGCTGAAGACTATGCGCTGTACGATCTCGCGGTCGAGGACAAGTTTCTCACCTCAGGCACGAAGTTGGTGGTGATCGAACGGATGACGGCGAGGTATCTCCATCCGGACGAGCCGCACGTGCCCACCGTCGCCTGGTTTGCCGAGCAAGATCTCTTCGACCGTCGATTGCCGCAAGATCTCATTCGTGACTTTGTCGCGAAAGCTCAGCGGTCTTCCCGATTGGAGACGCGTTTTGGCTTCGGGGTACGTTACCGGTTTGTGTCCGGTGAGGGCGTGCCGGATGCCGAGACGGCTTTGCTCAGGATACCGGTTGCGCAGTGGGTGCAGGAGGAACGGGGTGTTCCTGACATCATCGATCGCCTGGCATTTTCACGTGTGGGGTTCACGTTGCGAGGGGATCAAGCGTTGCTCTATGTCGCCAATCCGCGACCTGACGGAACGGGTGCGGGGTTTCTCCTTTGGTTCATCCGGCAGCACAAGGGGTGGAGGTTGTATGACACAGAGGTGTTGTGGGTGTCGCGTCCTGAGGAGAAGGGGTCTGGTGGGAGAAAGTGAGGGAGAGCGTTGTGTGTCGATTTCGACGGCTGGTGGTGAGGCGCGTGCATGATTCGCAAAACATTTTCTGTCCCCCCGCTGGGTTGTAACTGTTCCATTATTGGAGATCCCATCACCAAGCAGGCGTTGGTGGTCGATCCGGGTGGTGCGCCCGAACGTATTCTGCGTGAGGTCCAGGCCTTGGGGTTGACGGTCGTGCGCATTGTGCATACACATGCACACTTCGATCACTTTCTGGCATCGGGTGCCATGAAGCAAGCCACTGGCGCGGCGCTCTGTCTGCATCCGGATGACCGGCCTCTATGGGACATGCTGGAGACACAGTGCCGCATGTTCGGCGTGCCCTATGTGCCGGCTCCCCCGCCGGATCATTGGCTCACGGATGACGAGCGTGTGACGGTCGGGCACTTGGAGGGCGTGGCAGTACATACTCCCGGGCATACGCCCGGCTCCATGTGTTTTCATTTTCCGACCGCGAAGCTTCTCGTGGCAGGGGACACGTTGTTTCGCGGCAGCATCGGTCGGACGGATCTGTGGGGCGGCGATTTTGAGGCTATCGAACGGTCGATCCGGGAGCGGCTGTATACGCTCGATGAGCGGACGGCGGTGGTAACCGGGCATGGAGCCGAAACCGAAATCGGTTTGGAACGAGAGAGGAATGCCTTTGTGCGAGCCTAGGCGCGCGCAGCGGATGATTCCGCTTGGCCAAGCGGGCCGGTGGTGGTCGTGGAGTGGACGGACTGGTCCTGTCAGAGATGTCCGGTGAGTGGGCCTCCATGTCCATGAGAGGAGGAAACCATGAACGTGATCGCACGGCGGTGGTTGCTTGGTGCACTGTGTGTCCTGGTGCCGGTCGTCTCGTCGGGCGGTCTCCCGGTGCTTGCCGATGAGGGGGGCGTATCTTCCCAGGTGACGATCAGCGAGGTCCGTGTCGGCCTATCCGATCATGGCCCCGTGGTGTTGCTCTCGGCGGACGGGAAGACCATTCCTGTCTTCGTCGATCAGACGGTGGCCGCTTCTATTCAAGCGGCGCTGACCGGTGAACGGCTGCCACGCCCCCTCTCTCATGAGTTGATGCATACCATTCTCGAAGCACTCGGCGGGCGTGTTATCCGGACCGTCATTACGTTGAAGGCCGGCACGTTCTACGGGAGTTTGACCGTGGCCTTTCAAGGGCAGGAGAAGGTGTTCGATAGCCGTTCGTCGGACTCCATTGCTCTGGCCATTCACTTTCACGCGCCGATTCTCGTGGGCCGCGATTTGTTGGAGTCGGCCGGAACTCCCTCTCATGAACCGAAACCGCAGACGTTGTAGCCTGCACTGACGGTGAGCGGGTTTGCGCGCCTGTCTTGCATGGCGACGGCGCAGTTTGGTCACGAACCATCATGAATCATGCCGGACAGCCGTCCCGTTCCGGTGCATGTCTGGCACACCAGGCCGACGGCTGCGGGACTGGGTGGTGAAGAAACAGGCAGTACTGGTGTTTTGACCGGTTCTATCTTATCGTGCTGGTGGTGCCCAGAACCGGGAGCACGCTGGCGCGGAGGCTAGTTCACGATGAAAAATCAACGTAAGCATGAGCGTGTGCGTGTGCAGTTTCGCAGCCACTTCTCCATGAAGGGCAAGATGCTGGCCGGTGACGGGGATTTGACCGATCTGTCTCCAGGCGGGTGCAGAATCCTCAGTTCGGTTCCCGTCACGGTGGGCGCCGAGGTCGAGTTGTGTATTTTTCCTGGAGAGAGTGCCAACCCGATTCTCATCGACGCAGCTACGGTACGCTGGTGCCAACCGAATGAATTCGGGCTGTCTATCACGAAAATCCGGGTGCCGGTCCAGCGCCAACTGACGGATGTCTGGCGAAAATTGGCGAAGCCTGCCTAGTCGCGTTCCTGGCTCCGTCGCATCCTTCCGTTCCTCATGATGTAGTTCCGGGTGTCCCCGCGGTCTCCCTTTCGGGTATCAGCCACGTGTTCATCGCAGGCGACGTATGTTCGTACCCGGCAGGCGGAGAGGCGGATGCCTCGGTGTGTCGGCTGGTGCAGAAGGAGCCGTCGTGGTTCGTCTGGGTGAGGTCCGTCTGATGTGCGGGAGGATGTAATGGAGGAAGTTAGATCTTCATGGCCTCGCGCACCTCGGCCATTGTTTGAGAGGAGACGGCCGTGGCGCGTTGTCGCCCGTCTTCGACGATGTCATCCAGACGTCCCGGTTGTTGCGTCAGCGCCGCGCGGACGTCCCACATTGGGGCGAGGCGCTCCACCACCCGGTCGGCGACGAGTTTCTTGCAATCGATACAACCGATGGCGGCCTTGCGGCAATCCTGGTTGATCTGTTCGATGACCGGCAGCGGCGAAAAGATCTTGTGAAAATCATAGACCGGACAGACATCCGGATTGCCCGGATCGTGTCGGCGCACACGTGCGGGATCGGTGATCATGGTTTTGATCTTCTGGCGCACCACCGGTTCCGTGTCGGACAGGTTGATGGCGTTGCCGTAGCTCTTGCTCATCTTGCGCCCGTCGGTGCCCAGTACCTTCGGAAACTTGGTCAGGTGTTCTTGGGGTTCGGGGAACACGGGCCGGTAGAGGCCGTTGAACCGTCGGGCGAGTTCGCGGGTGAGTTCGAGGTGCGGCAATTGATCCTTGCCGACCGGGACGAAATCCGGTTTGTAGAGAAGAATGTCCGCTGCCTGCAGCACCGGGTAGCCGAGAAACCCATAGGTGCTGAGGTCGCGCTCTTTGATTTCTTCCTGCTTTTCTTTGTACGTCGGATTCCGTTCCAGCCACGAGACGGGGATCATCATTGAAAACAGCAGATGGAGGACTGCGTGGTCCGGGACCTGCGATTGAATGAAGACGGTGGCGCGTTTGGGATCGATGCCGGCTGCCAGCCAATCGATCAGCATTTCCCGCACGTATTCACGAATCCGGCTGGTGTCGGCGTAATTGGACGACAAGGCATGCCAGTCCGCCACAAAGAAAAAGCAGTCGTATTGCTCCTGTAATGCGTTCCAGTTTTCCAGCGCTCCCAACCAATTACCGAGATGCAGCAGGCCGCTGGCCTGCATTCCGCTCAGTACCCGCTTTCGAGTCGTCGTCATACCGTTACTCCCGTGTGCGTGCGCCGCTCCGATAAGGACGCACGCCCTGTCACTGTACCCTTGTGCTCTTGGCCTCGTTAGTCCAGGGGGACGAACTTGCCCTGTTTCACTTGGATGAGCACGACGTGGCGATTGAGGGTACCGTCGGGATTGAACCCGCTGGGGCCGCTCAGGGTCGGCAGGTCATGCTGCATCATCAAATAGTCGCGTATGGCTTCTCCGGTCGTCGCGCCGCGGCGGATGGCTTCCACGGTCAATCGTGCGGCATCATAACCTTGAGCGGCAAACAGCGAGGGCGTGGCCTGAAATCGCTTGCGATAGCGTTCCACAAATTCCTGCACGACAGGACTGCTGCTCTCGGCAAAAAACCCGTCGACAAAGACACCTCCCTCGACGCTTCGATCGGCGACGCGCGCAAAGTCAGGTTGGTTCCATCCGTTGGTCCCGAGAAGCGGCACCGCGATATCGTAAAACGCCAATTGAGCGGCCAGCAGTCCCACATCCAGCGAACGTCCGGGGATAAAAACCGCATCGAACCCTGGGGAATACAGCAGGCGTTTGCCCTTTTTCCCTCCCTGCCTGATTCCGGTTTTTGCCGGGTCGTTGTCGACCTGCACTTCCACGCCGTACTGCTTCAGATCTTCAGCTTTGAGTTTGCCGATCACGGCACGAAAATCGTTGTCGCCTTCTTTGTAGGGCTCGCTGGCGATCAGTTCCCCGTCCTGTTGCCGGAGTTCCTGCGCGAACAAGCGGGCCAAGTCGCGGCCGTATGGGGTATCAGGGTAGAGGATGGCAAAGCGTTTGAACTGTTGCTCTTTGAGTGCATACTCCGCCACCCGTTTGGCCTGGTGTCCGTATGTGAGTGCTGTGCTGAACACGTAGGTGCCGAATCGTCGAAGGTTTGGGACGGTCGCGCTCGGGGTGATGAGCGGGATGTGCGTGCGTTCGGCCATCTCCGCCATCACGGGAAGATTTTTCGACAACAAGGGGCCGATCACGGCGAGCGGCTGATCGTCGGAGAGGACGTTGGAGAGTTCGTCCAGGAATGCGGCACGGTCGGATTCGGTGTCCTTGACGATCAGGCCGATCGACGGGCTGTCACCCCCATCCTTCAGGCGTTCCAGCGCGAGCTGAATGCCGTTCAACACTTCGGTGCCGAACGGCGCCAATTTCCCAGACAGAGGAAAGATCGCGGCAATGGAATAGGGGTGCGATTTGAATTTCGTCCGGACCGTGGCCTGCAGATCGGCGGCTTTCGCCGCATAGGGATGGTTGGGGAAGCGGTTGAGAAACAGGCGCAGATCCCGCTCGACCAAATGGTCTTCCCCCGAGGCGGTATGGAGTTCGATGAGCTTGATCGACGCCAAGTCGCCTGGGAATATTTTCGGATAGGCATCCCGTACGCGCGTGAGCGTCGAGACATCCAGTTTCTCAGTGACCAGTTCACGAATCTGGTTTTCCGTTTCCTGGGCCTGGTCCCCGGTATCCAGTGGGAGCTCATCCAGCCAGGCTTGAATGGCTCGGAGAAAGTCTTTTTTCTGCACCTGAAATTCCCCGGTGAGTTTCAGAGCATCCCGCTTGACGGTCGGGTCGGTCGACAGACTACGGATTTCCGAGAGGAGGGGGAGCGCCAAATCCAGATTGCCGGCCCGCGCGTGGGTTTTTGCGAGGAGGAGCTTGGCGCGATCCACGAGTTCGGAGTTGGGAAATTCGCCGAGCAACTGATTGACGTAACGGATCGTCTCAGCCTGCTCCTTCATGCCGAACATGGCGGCCGCCATCAAGAGGTAGGCGTCGTCGAGCAGGTCCGGCGCCGGCCCGCTTTCGATGAAGCGACGGAGCATGACGGCGGCGGCTTCGGGTTGTTCCGCGTCGATGAGGCGTTTGGCTTGGTCCAGCGCCGACTGTGCGGTTGCGGCCGGGGACTTTGCCGGAGCAGGACGGGAGGGAGCGGGAGTCTTCGGGGCGGCGGCAGCCTGGTTGAGCGCGCCGAAACCGACGAGGAACGCCACCGCGAGGGCGACGCTACACACGCGGAGATGCGGGGCGCAGACTACTGATCGAGAAACCATTGACTCCTGTGCATGGCGAACGCTCTCGCCGCAATGGAAGCTACTATAGGAAACAGGTGCGGGGGTGTCAAGGTAACTCAAGGCTCTTGCATTGTGTTCAGGGGAGGGCTTGGCTATAGTCGGGCAGTCATGGTTCCGTCATCGCCAACGAGGGTCTGTTCGATGAGCGGTGATGCCGTAGACAAGGCTCTGCCGGGTACGCTCCCGCTGGATTCAGTGATCGAACGCTATTGGAGTCACCTGCGGATCGCCCGCGGCCTCTCCTCCAATACTCTGTTGGCGTATCAGCGGGACATCGCGACGTTCCAGCGCTATCTTCGGGATCAAGGGCTACATGAGCCGCGGGAGGTCACTCCGCCACTCCTTTCAAGCTTTCTCGATCATTTGCATCGGTCCGGCCTTGCGTCGTCCTCCCGCGCTCGCGCGCTCGCAGCCATCCGTAGTCTGTTCCGGTTTCTTCAGCAGGAGGGGATGGTTTCGGTCAATCCCACGGGCAGTCTCCGCAGTACGTCACGGGCTCGCCGTTTGCCGAAAACATTGAGCGTAGAAGAGGTTGACCGCCTTCTGTCGATGCCGGCCGGCCGGTCGCCGGAAGATCACCGCGATCGTGCAATGGTCGAGGTGCTCTATGCTGCTGGTCTGCGGGTGTCGGAACTCATCGGACTGAAGGTGGATCAGTGCAATCTTGAGATCGGGTACCTGGGGATTACCGGCAAAGGGAACAAGCAGCGCGTGGTGCCGATCGGTCGGCCGGCCGTGGCGGAAATGCAGGCGTATTTGCTGCAGGTGCGGCCGGTGTTGTTGAAGCGGCGATCCTCTCGGTTTGCCTTTGTGACTCGACGCGGGACGCCACTCACGAGACAGGGGTTCTGGAAGCTGCTTCGTGCGCGTGCGAAGCGGGCCGGCATCGCCCGGCTGCCATCCCCGCACATGCTCAGGCATACGTTCGCCACGCATGTGTTGCAGGGCGGCGCCGATTTGCGATCAGTGCAGGCGATGTTAGGCCATGCCGACATCGTGACGACGCAAATTTATACGCACGTCGACGCGGCGCAGTTGAAAAAAGTCCACACCGCGTGTTTTCCGCGCAACAGATCCGGCCGTGAATGTGCTCAAGGAGGAAAGCGAGGGGCGACGACCGTTCCGGATGAATCCGAGTAAGGCGACGCTGAAAAAATCTTGCAAGAACAATGCATGATTCTTGGTTGACACTGCATGGCGGAGTTGATAGCATCCAAAAAATCTGCCGAGAATGAGAAAAATCGGGCGGATAGCTCAATTGGGAGAGCGCTGCCCTTACAAGGCAGAGGTCACAGGTTCGATCCCTGTTCCGCCTACCAAAAGAAATACAGGGAATGAGTGGAGAGGCATTGCCTTATCCATTAGTAGTGATGTACAAGAGTACGCGCTACCGTATTTAGACAGCTTGATTCTGAAGATCTGAATTCTTTTCTTCCGCCATCTTGGGTTGCGTGGGGCCGTCGTTCAGCCTGGTTAGGACGCCAGATTGTCAATCTGGAAGTCGCGGGTTCAAATCCCGTCGGCCCCGCCATTCCCCCAGCTTTTGGTACAATCCATGCTACCGTTTTCATGCGACGCCATGTGAAGGGAAAGGTCTAGGCTCATGTTCCAATCAGGCGTGATGGGGTTGGTAGGCTCGCTCGGAGCGGTCTCCAAGATCGTGCTCATGCTTCTCTTTGTCGCCTCGATTCTTTCCTGGGGGGTGATCCTGTACAAGTGGCGGAGTTTTAAGGCGGCTGATCGGGAAGATCAGCGGTTTTTCAGTGCCTTCTCGAAGATTCGGGACCTTGATGAGCTGTACCGCCAATCGAAGCGTGCCGAGGGGAGCCCCAGTGCCCGGGTGTTTCAAGGCATCATGGACCGCGTTTTGACGGTGTCCGGCGATGGTGCGGTGAGTGCCTCTCACGGAGTTGGGGGGGCCAAAGAGCCGGGTCCCGTCATCGATCATCAGTACATGGATAAGACGGTGTCGTACCTCGTGCAGAACCAGGTGTCGCATCTGGAGTCCTATTTGCCGGTCTTGGCCACCACGGGGAATATCACGCCTTTTATCGGTTTGCTGGGAACCGTGCTGGGTATCATCGACTCGTTCCGCGAGATCGGCCTGCAGGGCACGGCCAGTATCGCGGCTGTGGCGCCGGGTGTTTCGGAAGCCTTGGTCGCGACGGCAGCTGGGTTGTTCACCGCCATTCCCGCAGTCATTTTCTACAATTACTTTTTGACGCGAATTCGCAAGACCGTGTTCCGAATTGAGTCATTCACAGTCGAGGCCATGCGTTCGTTGCAGACTCGCTTGAAGCAGACGGCGGTCGGGATTCAGTCATGACGTCGGAAACCCGTCATCGTCGTTTCATGGCAGAGATCAACGTGATCCCGTTGGTCGATGTGGTGTTGGTGCTGCTCGTTATTTTCATGGTGACTGCCCCCATGTTGTATCGCGGGATGGACATCAACCTTCCCAAGTCCGCCAGCAATACGATTAAGCCGGAAGCGAGAGCCGTTTTGTCCATTGAGCGGGATCAGCGTTTGTATTTGGATAAGGACGCAGTGAGCGTGGTGCAGTTAGAGCGCAAACTCCGGGCGCTGAAAGATCAAAGTCCGGAGGTCTCGCTGTATTTGCGCGCCGATCGGGATGTCCCCTACGGGATCGTCGTGCAGGTGATGGATAGTGTGAAGAAAGCCGGGATTGAAAAACTCGGCATGGTGACGGAACCCACGGGGGCCGAGCACGTAAATGAGTCGGTCGCGACTCCCGCGCAGTCACGCAAGAAGTAGTGGCGCCGGCCCTGCGCGCCAGACAGTCGTATCGCAAGTCATGACGTTCCAAGCCCTGCCAAGACATACCGCGTTATCCTTGATCGGAGATATGGGGGCCCCCGGGAGTGACCGTCTTCGAAAGACCCTTATCGTCTCGCTGCTCCTCCATCTCTGTCTTCTCACCGTGATCATGGGGGCCAAGCTTTTGAAGAAAACAGAACGTCCGCTCTCGGCGGTCGAGGTCTCTCTGGTGACGTTGCCCCCGATGGAGGCCAAGCTCGAGCCCAAAGTGGAAAAGGTTGAGAAGGCGGTGCCGAAGCCTGCACCCAAACCGGTGCAGTCGGCGCCGATGCCCGTGCCTCCCAAGCCGATGCACACTCCGACGCCGACTCCTCCGGCGCCTGTGCCGTCCCCGGTTCAGGTGGCCCCGGTCGCCAAGCCGGCCCCCCCGGCGCCTGCACCGCCCCCGGTTCCTGTCCCCAAGTTGGAAGCTCCGGTCCTGGCGGCGCCGCAGCCGATTCCACATGCGGCGAAGTCGCCCTCTGCAGCCCCAGTGACGAATCGGGCCGATGTACTTCGAGACGTTATGAAGGACGTAGAATTGCCGTTAAATGCCCCCAAGTATGGTGACATCGCGCCAATGAAACCGGCCGAGGTCAAGAGGTCTACGCAGCCAAAGCTCGGGGCACCGGAGCGGTCCGACGTCGATGCCATGCTCAAAAAATTGAATGTGCCTGTGATGGCGACTCCGCAAGTGTCGGCTCCGCAAGACCCGCCCAAGCCGCCGGTCACGCCGACGAAACGAACCTCGCTGTCCGAAGAAATGACGAGCGATCTCGATCGCGAATTGCAGGATCTGAAAAAACTTCAAGCTCCGCCGCCGGTGAAGACCACCGAGCCGCTGCGGGAGGTGAAGCCCATGTTCCGCGAGCCTCAACCGACCGTGACGGCTCCTCCGGTAATGGCCAGCCTCCCCCGCACGAAACCCACCCCGATGTTGCGGGTGCCGGGCGTATCGGGATCGAATCCCTATTTGGCCCGAGTGCAGGCCAGGATCAGCGGCTTTTGGACGGCGCCGCCGGTCGATATTTCGGGCAAGGTGTTGACGGTGACGGTGCGGTTCCGGCTGGAGCGGGATGGCCGGGTCGGGTCGGTCGTGATTGAACAGTCGTCGGGCAATGACTATTACGATATGGCCGCACAGCGAGCTGTCCAGAGTGCGATTCCGTTGCCGCCCTTCCCGCCGGATCTGACGGATTCCTATTTCGATGCTCACTTCACTTTTGCCGTAGGCGAGGCTGCAGGATGACTCGTGTGATCATCGGGCTTATGATTGTCCTTTGCGTCCTAGTCGGAGCCGGAGTCCTCGGGATTCTGGACTCCGGCGCGACCGATGTCTTTCTCGAAGCGACCAGGCCTGACTTCCAAAAGATTCCTATCGGGGTGTTCGGGTTTCAGAACGGCGGCGGTCCGGAATGGCTCGGCGGACGTATTGAGGAGGTATTGAAGGCCGACCTCCAACGATCGCTGGTGTTTACGCTCGTCGACTTGCCGGGAATCGGGGTGAAGGCGCGCGAGGTGACCACGACCGACAGGGCGATTTTCAAGCAGGCGGCGGAGAACGGTGTGTCCGTCCTGGTTTGGGGGAAGTCCGGGCAGAAGAACGTCAGCAAAGACAGCGAATTATTGATGGATGGGTTCGTGTACGACAGCGGCAGCGATGAGGTGGTCGGCGGAAAGCGTTATGTCGGCTCGACGTCGGTTGTGCGGTTGATGGCGCATCGGTTTGCCGATGAATTGGTGTTCCGCTATACCGGGGAGCCGGGGATCGCGAGAACCAAGATCGTGTATGTTGCGGAGCACGGGAACGCACGCGAACTGTTTGTCATGGATTACGATGGGTATGAGCCGAAGCAGATCACGGCCGACGGCTTTCTGAACCTCATGCCGCGTTGGTCGCCCGACCGCCGGTTCATTGTGTTCACCGCGTATAGGAGCCGAAACACCCAGGATATCGATATTCTGGAACTTGCGACCGGCAAACGCTGGACGTTGGTTTCTATGCCGGGACTGAACATTACGCCGGCCTTGTCGCCGGACGGCAATTTCCTGGCATTTGCCAGCAGTCAGGACGGCAATTCCGAGATCTATAAGCTTGATACGCGAACCAAAGCCTCACAGCGGCTGACCGTGAATCAGGGGGGCGATCTCTCACCCTCCTGGTCACCCACCGGTCGGGAACTCGCGTTTACCTCTGATCGCGGCGGGGCGCCGCAAATCTTTGTCATGAGTGCCGACGGCTCCAACGTGCGCCGGCTGACGTACGAAGGGGATTACAATGCCGCCCCGGCTTGGTCGCCGCGCGGTAACTGGATCGCGTATGTCTGCCGCACAGCTCAACGACTCTATAAGGTGTGTATCGTTTCACCTGACGGGCAGAAGCGAGTGCAGGTGACGACCGGACCGGGCATCGATGATTCCCCATCCTGGTCGCCCGACGGTCGGCATCTGACCTTCAGCTCGACCGTCGATGGGAAGAGCCATATTTACATGGTCGACACCGACGGGAAAAATCTGGAACGCATAACCTTCGGCGGGACGCACAATAGCTCGCCGTCCTGGTCTCCGGCTCTGTAGAGAGAGTCGTCACGCAATTCACAGGGTTTATCAGCAGATTAACCATTCACCAGCGATGAGGAGTCACGATATGAGCATACGGGTAGCGGCAATGGGCCTGACCATAGGTGTCGGGATGCTGTTGGTCATGCAGGCAGGGTGTTCGAAGAAGTCGATTCAGTCCGGAGGCGATACGCAGTCGTCCGAACGGGGGATGGCGAAGTCCGGCGCTCCGGCTCAGTCCCAGGGGCAAGTTCCACCGCCGTCCCAAGGCCAGCTTTCGTCGCCTTCCGGGTTGGATGCTCCCAGTGCCACCTTCCCGGACCTATCCCTTTCAAGCAAACCGGAAGATCCTGAGACCGGTGGTTTACGCGGATTCGATTCCGTCTCCGGTGGAAAGGCTCCGTCCGAAGAGCGGCTCGGTGGAGGCGGTACCATGCTGGCCAAGGTCGAGCCCTCGGAGAGCACGGCGCGCCAGATCGAGGAGATTCGTCGCGAGCAGGCCAAAGAGCAGGCGGCGTCGGCGGAAGCGGGGTTACGCGATGTGTTTTTCGGCTATGATAGTTGGACCATTACGGAGGAGGGCCGACTGTCGTTGACCCAGGATGCCCAGTGGATCAAAGCGAATACCGGTGCGTTGGTCAAGATTGAAGGGCATTGTGACGAACGCGGCACGCTGGCGTACAACCTGGTGTTGGGCGAAAAGCGCGCCAAAGCGGTGCGGAACTATCTGGTGGAACTCGGTGTCGGTGCCAACCGGTTGTCGGTGGTGTCGTACGGCAAGGAGCGGCCGTTCTGCAACGAGCGTAGCGAAAGCTGCTATCAGCAGAATCGTCGCGGGCATGTAGTGGTCCGGTCGAAATAACTGTTCCAATCATGGATGATGTGACATGATTCTCCGGAACAGACGCCGGTCAAGGGAGACCTGTCATGGACAGTGGATGGCCTCAACGGAGTGAGATGGCAAAGAACGCCTCGATGGTGAGCCTCGTGACGACCGGCCGCCCGCTCTTGTCGTCACGGTTCGGCCTTCTGGTGCTGGCCGCAACAGGGTTTGCCTTGCTGTCGGGATGTGTCGCGCAGCAAGCTGATCTCAAACAAACCGAACGGGAGCTCCAGCGTCGCATCAAACAACAGACGGAAGAACAGGCACAGACCAGGGCCCGTCAAAATCAGGAAATCATTTCGTTGCGCGAGCAGGACATTCCTTCCTTGCGCGGTGATCTTGATAAAGCGATGCATCGTTCACAGGTTCTTGAGTCGCGGCAGGATGATCTGTTGTCCAAACTGGCTTCCCAGGAGTCGAAGTTCGAGCGACGTATCGGCGACAGCGAGAAGCGTTCCCTCGAGGAGAGCAAACGGCTCGGGTGGGTGGAAAAGCAGCTGGTCGATCAAGATGCACTGCTCAAAGGCGAGCGCGATCGCAATCGTGCCGAACTTGCGGCGGTCACATCCCGTCTGGATCAAGTGAGCAGTCACATCGATGCCATCCAGAAGAATGTGCTGGATGCCATGCAGAAGACCACAACCGTGCTGGCACAGAAAGTCGATTCGCGGTTGGATGACCAGCAGAAACTGTTGCACGGGCTCGAGACGCGCTCGCAGAACATCTCGCAGCTCGATGCGCAGAACAAGGTGCTGGCGGATCAGGTGACGAAGTTCAATCAGGCGCTCGTTGATTTCAGGCAGGTGTTGAATGGTTTAGGTGAACGCGTCGTGCAGCAGGATCAGGCGGTGAAACATCTTGCCGCGTCACTCGAGCAGGATACGGCAGCGTTGGGGAAACGAACCGATGCCCTGGCCGGAAAAATCGAGGCCGACAACAAGGTGACGGCCGAGCACTTCAATGAGGTGAATCGGAGCGTGGCATCCGTGGCGAAGGCCTTAGAAAATGCCGGTGGCAAGTTCGTCTCCCGAGAAGATGACCATGAGCGGCGTCTCGAGGAGACCACCCGTGAATTAACACAGGTGCAGGCGCAAATTCAGACGATCGACAAGAATCTCGAAAACCAACATGCCTTTCTCAAGCAGGTTGAACAGCATTTGGTGGCGTTGCGTACCAGCGTTGCGCAGCGGGCCGAGCAGAGTCCTGTCGTAGCGGAGGCCGCGCCCCTTCCGCAGGCGGCTCCGGTGCCGGCTCCGTCACCATCCCCGGCCCAGGATGTGGCTCCCCCGCAGGCTGCTGCCGCCACTCCGCGTGCCGAGAACCGGAGCGCGGCGTTGTTGGCGGATCGGGAGTCGTACGAACGGACGTTGACTCGTTTTAAGGATGGTGACTTGGACGGTGCCCGGCAGGGGTTTGCCGAGTTTCTTGTCCAACACCCCCACTCGGACCTGGCGCCCAACGCCCGGTTCTGGCTCGGCGAATCGTATTACGGCAAAAAAGACTATTCGCGCGCCATCGATGCCTACGATCAAGTGCAACTGAATCATCCCGCCAGCGAAAAGGTCCCGGCGGCGCTGTTGAAGAAGGGGTATGCTTATCTGGCGCTGAAAGATCGAAGAAGAGCCGCGTCGGCCCTCAAACAAGTCATCGACCTGTATCCAAGGTCCCCAGAAGCGAACAAGGCTATGGACAAACTGAATCAGCTAAAGGAGTTGCACTGACGATGAAGCTCCGATTGATACGGGCGCTCCAAATGGGGGCCGGACTGGCCTGCGGCCTGGTGGTCGCGGGTTGTGCCAAGCATGCCGATTTTTTGGAGATTCGGGATCAGCTGTCCCTGATCGCGCGGACTCAGGATCAAGAACAAAAGCGGTTCGAGGCGATGCAACGCCGGCTGGAATCACTGGAGCGGGTACGCGAGCCGGAGGGTGGAAAGCTGCGGCTCGACGAGGCGTTGGCTCGGCTTCAAAAGCTCGAGGGGCGTCTAGGAAAGATTGAAGAGGCGCAAATCGCGCAAGCCGCCTCCATCCGCTCGGATCTCGCACTTGCAGAAGCCAGCCGTCAGGCCCGTGCGTCAAAGCCATCTGCCCCAACTGACGCTCCCCTCATCGTGCCCGGTGTTCCCTCGATCACCCCGACCTCGGCCTTCAATCTGGCCTACAACGACTATCTCAACGGCAAGTTCGATCTCGCGGTGAGCGGCTTTCAGCATTTCATCAGAGATTTTCCCTCGACGTCGCTCACGCCTAACGCCCATTACTGGTTGGGCGAATCGTATTACGGCCAGAAGGATTACATTCGGGCCATGCAGTCCTTCGAGCACGTGGTGAATGAGTATGCAGGAAACGAGAAAGTTCCCGCGGCTCTCTTCAAGCTCGGTCTGTCGGCAGCTGAAACCGGCGATACGGCCAAGTCCCGGAAGTATCTCAAACGGGTGATCGAGGAATATTCGACGTCGGACGAAGCCAAGCTTGCAAAGACGAAGATGGCCGAAATTCGATGACTTTGGGCCTGCGGTTCGGTCTCCTCTCCACTGAGCCATCCTCCTATTCAACCTTCAGGGGGCCTCTCTTCCCATGGATATAGCGAGTAGTGCGGGGAAGATTCAGGTCTTGCCGGGCGATGTCATCGGCCGCATTGCGGCGGGCGAGGTGGTCGAACGCCCGGCGGCCGTGGTGAAGGAACTCCTCGAAAACAGCCTGGATGCCGGCAGTTCCACAATCACCGTCGAAATCAAAGACGGGGGCCTCGGGCTGATTCGAGTCAGCGATGACGGGGAGGGGATGTCTCGTCGTGACGCCTCCCTGGCCTTCGAGCGACATGCCACCAGCAAATTGCAGTCGGACGCACAACTCGGCGCCATTCGCACGATGGGGTTCCGCGGGGAGGCGTTGCCGAGCATCGCAGCCGTCTCCAATGTCCGCCTGCGAACGGTGGCCAGGAACGAGCCGGTTGGAACGCAACTCTGGCTTGCCGGGGGCACGATCACGCGGGTGGAGGATGCTGCCGCAATTCCCGGTACGTCGATCGAGGTGTCGGATCTGTTCTTCAATACGCCGGCTCGGCGGAAATTTTTGAAATCCACCACGACGGAATTTTCCCATATCAGCCATGTGGTCCAGCAGGCGGGGCTCGCCTGGCCGCAAGTCCATTTCCGTCTCGTCCACAATGGGTACGAAGTGTTTGTCCTTCCCGACGTGTCGTCCGCTCGTGATCGAGTGCTGCAGGTGTATCGCGGAGCTTTTGGGGATCGAGCCTTGGCCGTTGATGTGGCGTGTGACGGCCTTGCGCTGCGGGGGTTCATCGTGGATCCGGTTCGGGCGCGTGCGGGCAGGACACCACAAGAGTTATTCGTCAACCGTCGGCCGATCAAGAACGGCACGATCCAACATGCCGTCATCGACGGCTACAGTGCATTTCTTGCCAAGGGCCATGCGCCCTTGTTCGTGCTGTTCCTGGATATCGATCCGCAACGGGTCGACGTGAATGTGCATCCGACCAAACGAGAAGTCCGATTTGCGAGTACGGAGCAGATTCATCAGCTGGTGCGCTCTGCGGTTCGTCAGGCGCTGGGGCGAGCGCAAGTTCAGGCCTCTTTAACGGGATCCGCCCATGCTCGCCTGAACGAGGATGCGGCCATGACTCCGTCGGAGTGGACGAATCCCGTGGCGCCGCCAGCGCGTGAATCGTTTGAGCCGGGTCACCAGCCGCCGGCTTCCCCTCCCAGCCAAACATCGTTCGTGGGGGAAGGGGCTGCGGCCTATGCCGTGGATGAGATTCGGGAAATTGTGCCGCTTGGTCAAATGCATCGCACCTTTCTGATCGCACAAGTGGGAGATGAGCTTCAGGTGGTGGATCAACATACGGCCCACGAGCGGGTGTTGTTTGAACGCCTGCTGCGAGCCTGGCACGGGCGTGCGCTGCCGTCTCAGCCGCTGTTGCTGCCGGAGCCGCTGGAACTGCCGGTGCAGCAAGCCCTGATTCTGCAGCGGCATCTGCCGGAGCTGGAGCGGCTCGGTTTACTCATTGAGCCGTTTGGGCCGACCTCGTTTCTCATCCGCAGTCTGCCGGTCATGTTGGGCCATCCCGATGTCGCCGTGCTTGTACAAGACCTGATCGAGGACCTGGAGCAGTGGGACTCGATTTCCTCCCTTGAAGAGAAGGTACGGCCGATTTTGGCATCGCTGGCGTGCCATGGAGCAGTCCGGGCTGGGCGGCCCATGGCACTGCCGGAGATCAAGCAATTGGTGCAGGACTGGGTTGCGGAGGGGCTGATCATGACCTGTCCTCATGGACGCCGCGTGGCGTTCCGTCTGTCGGGCGATGAACTCGCGCGCTTGTTCGATCGCGCGTAGCAGAGGGGCGCAAGCGCATGGTCTGTCTGACGGAATCAATCGTGGCACTGCGGCCGTTGGTGGTGCTGGTCGGGCCGACCGCGGTGGGGAAAAGTGAGATCGGGCTTCGGTTGGCCCGTGGTTTGGGGACGGAGCTACTGACGGCCGATTCGCGCCAAGTGTATCGCGGGATGGATATCGCCACCGATAAGCCGGCGATCGAACAGCGGCGAGGTGTGCCGCATCGTCTTATCGATGTAGTCGATCCCGACGAACCGTTTAACGCCGGGCAGTATCGCACGCTCGCTCTGCGGGAGATCGAGCGTCTGTACGGTGAAAGACGGGTGCCGTTGGTCGTCGGTGGGACGGGTCTCTACGTGCGGACGTTGATTCACGGGTTATGTGATGCCCCGCCTGCGGATGAGGCGTTGCGGACCTCATTGCTTCGAGAGGCTGAGGTGCGGGGTCGGTATTTCCTCCATGAGGAATTGACGCGAATCGATCCGCAATCGGCTGCGCGCCTGCATCCTCATGATGAGGTGAAGATCGTACGGGCGCTTGAGGTGTACTATCGCTCCGGCCGGCGGTTATCTGAGGTGCAGCAGCGACATGGATTCACTGAGCAGCCGTTCTCGGTCTTGATGGTCGGGCTAAACCGTGATCGCTCGCAGCTCTATCGTCGTATTGATGCAAGGGTGGAGGCGATGTTCGAGCGCGGAGTCGTCGAGGAAACGGCTGATTTGTTGAATCAGGGCTATCGGCGGGATTCAGGCGCGATGAAGGGGTTGGGGTATCAGCAGATCGCGGGATATTTGTCCGGCGACTATGACCGAGCGGAGGCGCTGCGGTTGCTTCAACGTGATACCAGGCATTTTGCGAAACGTCAGCTCACCTGGTTCCGGAAGGAGCCGGGGCTGCAATGGTGGTCGCTCAACGAGCAGGACAGTCCTGAAGAGGTGGCTGGCCGGCTCTTAGAGACGGTTCAGTCGTTCTTACGAGAATTAGCACATCGACGCTCGGCGGAGATGCCGGCGTCGCTCATCATGGAAACGGAATCGACCTCATGAAGACATCGAAGAAGACCGCCCAGGCTGCCATCGGCATCATCGGAGGAAGTGGATTGTACAACATCGACGGGCTGGAGCGAGTCCGCGAGGTGCGCGTGCGTACCCCGTTCGGCGCACCCTCGGATGCCCTTGTCCTCGGAGTGCTGGATGGTGTGCGGATCGCATTTCTCTCGCGACACGGTAGAGGACACCGGATCAATCCCGGAAGCATCAACTACCGTGCCAACATCTATGCGCTGAAATCCCTGGGAGTGAAACAGGTGATTTCGGTCAGCGCGGTCGGGAGTATGAAAGAAGCGATTCGGCCCGGGGACGTCGTCTTGCCGGATCAATTCATCGATCTCACCAAGCGCCGGATCTCGACCTTTTTCGATGACGGCATTGTGGCGCACGTCGGTTTCGGCGAACCGGTGTGCGCATCGGTGGCCGATGCGTTGGAGGCGGCGGGACGCGCGGCCGGGGCGCGCCTGCATCGCGGAGGCACCTATGTGTGTATGGAGGGGCCTCAATTCTCGACCAAGGCAGAATCCCGGCTGTATCGCCAGTGGGGGGTGGACGTCATTGGGATGACCAACATGCCGGAAGCCAAACTCGCGCGAGAAGCCGAACTCTGTTACGCCACCATGGCCCTGGCGACAGACTATGATTGTTGGCATGAGACGGAAGAGGCCGTGACGGTGGAGGCGATTCTCGCGACGCTCCACAAGAACGTGGCGCTGGCCAAGCAGGTGCTAAAGACCGTGGTGCCCAAGTTGGTTTCCGATCGTGCCTGCGCCTGTCATCAGGCGCTCGGGAATGCCCTTGTGACGGCTCCGGATCACATGTCTGCTTCGGCCAGACGACGATTGAGTCTCTTGATTGCTCCCTATGTACGGACGCGGAAAGGAAAACGGTGACGCATGGGAAAATTGCTCGTAGTGGGATCAGTGGCATTGGATACGGTGAAAACCCCGTTCGGTGAGGTGACCGAGGTGCTCGGTGGGTCGGCTACCTACTTTTCGACCGCGGCAAGTTATTTTACGTCGGTCGACCTCATTGCCGTCGTGGGAGAGGATTTTCCAGAACAGCATGTCGCCTTTCTCAAGAGCCGCAAGATTGATTTAGCGGGATTGGAACGGCGACCCGGGGCGACCTTCCGCTGGAAGGGGGCCTATTCACACCAGCTCAATGAAGCCCAGACGCTCGATACCCGGTTGAATGTGTTCGAGACCTTCCGGCCGAAAATTCCCGCTCAGTACGGTTCGCCGGATGTGCTCTTTCTGGGAAACATCGATCCGAATCTTCAGTTGGATGTGTTGCAACAGGTGAAGCGTCCGGCGCTCGTGGCTTGCGACACGATGAACTTCTGGATCAACGGCAAGCGGGACGCGCTGTGGAATGTGCTGCAGCATATCGACGTGCTGATCATCAACGACGGTGAGGCGCGGGCCTTGGGTGAAGATTCCAATCTCGTGAAGGTCGCCAAGAAAATTCTCGCGCGCGGGCCGAAGCATCTGATCGTCAAGCGCGGCGAATATGGAGTGTTGATGTTCAATGACAAGCAGGTGTTCGGCGCACCGGCGTTTCCGTTGGACGACGTTCGTGATCCGACCGGGGCGGGCGATACGTTCGCGGGAGGATTTCTGGGATATCTGGCGGCCACAGGAAATCGTTCGTCCGAAGCCATGCGACAGGCGATCATTTTCGGAAGCGTCATGGCCTCATTTACCGTAGAAGCCTTTAGCCTTGACCGATTGAGGATCCTAGATTACAAAGAGATTGAGGCGCGGTTCAAAGAGTTCAAGCGACTCACTCATTTCGAGGATATCGGAGCATGAGATCGACGGATCAGGCGCGAGGGTTCCTGCTGTACGTCGTCCGTGGTTCACGGGGACTGTGCTGGATCCTTGTCTTGCTGGCGAGCGTGGCGGCGAGTGGGTGCGCGAACGAAGAGAACGTGCGTAAGTCGAAGGGGTTCTACCAGGAAGGCGTGGCTCGGCTGAGTTCGGATCAACAGCAGGCGTACGTATCCTTTCAGAAGGCGGTGAAGTTGAACCCCGACAACAAAGAGGCGCACTACGGCTTGGGACATATCTACGCCGCACAAGGACGGCTGAAACCGGCTGAAGAATCGTTCCGCGAGGCCATTCGTATCGATGGGGATTACTCCGAGGCGAACACCTATCTCGGTCAGGTCTTGGCCAGCCAGGACCGCTGGAAGGATGCCATCGCCGCCTACCGCCAGGCCCTCAGTAATCCGCTGTATCCCACGCCGGACTTGGCGCGTTTTCATCTCGGGAAGGCGTTGATGCATGAGGGCGATCTGCAGGGAGCGATGGAGGTGTTGGAAGACGCGGCGACCGTGACGCCGCCCAATGTCCCCCCCGCAATGCTCCAATTGGAATTGGCGCGTGTGTATCACAAATTAGGGTTTGATGTGCGTGCGAGGGAAGCCCTTTCGAAGGTCTCGACATTGGATAAGGGCGGTGAGCAAGCGGCGGCCGCGCAGGAACTTCTCGGTAAGCTCAAACCATAGGCGGACATCATGGAATCAGTGGGTGAATTTTTTCGGCAGGTACGCGAGACGAAAGGTTTGACGGTTGACGAAGTTGCCTCAAAGACCCGCATCCGCACGGATTTCGTCAAAGCGCTCGAAGAAGGAAATTTCGCCAAGTTGCCCGATCAGGTGTTCGCCCGCGGCTTCGTCCGGTCTTACGCGCGATCGTTGGGATTGGATGAGGAAGATGCCATCCACCGATTTGCGCAGTCTGCCGGCGCATTTTATGACAAACAGGGTGAGCGCGAACGGCTGCGGCAGCGTCAGGTTGAAGAGGAGCGCCGTCGTAAGGCGAATCGCAAAGCGGTGGGGATTGCCATCACCGTGGCGATCGCCACGCTGGTCTTTTTGTTGAGCCGTGAGCAGTCGTCCACGTTGATGCGGCGAACCGGGTCCGATGTGTCACCGAGCAAGAAGAGCGCGCCGTTTCCTAAGGATGCGCGCGAATCTGCTGCCCGCCCGACCATGGAACTTCCACCCCCGATTGCGCCGACTACGAAGCCGATGGAACCGACGCCCGTGCCGCAGGTCGCCAAACCTGCGCAAGAAAAAATAGTCCCGCCACCAACCCCCGCTCCTGCGCCCGTGGCCAAAGCGCCGATACAAATGGAACCGGTCACATCTCAACCCTCTGCTTCAATGGGGGCGGACGGGCCTCTGGCCGGATTATCTGTCGATGGTCCTGTGGGGTCTGATGGTCCCTTAGTGCTCGATCTGGATGCGACGGAGCTGAGCTGGGTGGTTGTCCAAGTGGATTCAGGCAGCCCCCAGGAAGCGCTGTTGCGCCCAGGTCAAAAGGCGCAGTGGAAGGCGCAGGATCAGTTTACCGTCACCCTTGGGAACGCGGGCGGAGTTCGTGCCGAGCTGAACGGGAAACCACAAAAGCCGTTTGGACCGAGCGGGAAGGTCGTTCGTGATGTCGTGATCAAGCGATGAGCATGCCGGCAGGGCCATGTGCCTTGCCCCTACCGCTTCGGGTCTGTGAGCAGAGTGCTCCCTTTCTCCTTCAAGTCCTTCCCACATAGTCCGTCTCTTCGCGTCGCGAATCCCTGTGGGATGCACGCCTTGCTGCGCTGAGGCGAGCCGGACATTCTGGGGCGCAAAGGTGCCACGAATGTCACTGGCCACGCACCTGATTCCGTCTAGACTTCTCAAGATTCCAGAAATTCATGGATCGTCGGAGCACCTTCACACTGGCATGTTGTTTGAGTCTCTTTTTTGATGCGAGCATGGGCACACAGCGGGATGGCCGAAGCAGCCGTCGGCTTGACAAGACAGAAAACCCGTTGCTATAGTTCGCCTGCTTTATCGGCCTTGTCATCCGTTTTTTGTCCATGCTGCTTCGGACCGGAGAGTCGTTGTTCACGCGGTGGGTTCAACACAAAGGAGGAGTTCTGATGGGGTATTTTTCTAAGTTCGTTGGAGTGTGTGCAGCCGTCACCTTGTTGTCTGTGGCGGTGGTGGGCGCTGAAGAAAAGGATCCGCTGAAGCCCCGTGTTGCGCCGGATCAGATGGCGGACGCGAAGGCGATGAAGAACCCGGTTGCTTCGACCCCGGAAAGCATTGCCAAGGGTAAGGCACTGTATGAGGGCAAGGGCACCTGCTTCAACTGTCACGGCAAAGAGGGCAAGGGCGATGGCCCTGCCGGTGCGATCCTCAATCCGAGCCCGCGTAACTTCACCAACTGCAAGTTCCACAAGAAGCGGAAAGACGGCGAGTTGTTCTGGGTGATCAAGAACGGCAGCCCGGGCACCGGAATGGTTTCCTTGGTCCCTGCGGCGATCACCGAAGAAGAAGCGTGGACGATCATCAACTACGAGCGTAGCTTCTGCAAAGCCAGCGAGGAGTAGTTTCGAATTTCGGCCGAACGGCTGAATGCTAAGGGGCGGCGGGGGTATCCTCGCCGCCCCTTTTCTTTTCTATGAGAAGCTTCGGCATGCTTCCGCAGCTGAGTCGGCCTCGGAGTAGCTAGGTAAGAGACGCGCTCCAACTACTCAGGACGGCCGGAGGCCTTACGCTTACACCCATTCCCGGCGAGGCGCGTGCCGGGGGGCTGTTCAATCGGCCAGGGGACCTAGCGGTGGTTTCGTGAGTACGAGATCCAGGTCCTTCCCGGCGGTGCCTGGCGCCGAAAAGATTTGCGGTTGCTGTTCCTGTTTGAAGGTGCTCCGAGCTGCGGCTGGTAATTTGCGCGTGATGTAGGCTGTCACTTCCCCGATCGTTACTTCGCCATTCCGGTTGACATCGGCTTCGCCGCGAAGGCCTCGCAAGAGATAATAGGTGAATAAGCCGTGATGCAGGGTGTCTGACTCCAGGCTCTTCCCGAATCCTGTGGTCGCGATCATCTGTAGGACCGAACCTGATGTTCCGGTCCATTTCGGCGGCGTAACTTTCGTGCGTCCCTCGGCGCCGTGTTTCAACACTGTTCCGTCGAACACAAAGACGACCTGCTTGGCTTTCAATCTTCCCAGCGCCGCTTGGAACTCTTTCAGTGGGTAGAGTCGAGTGTGTGATCCCAACGAGCCGTCGTAGGGAACCAAGAACGTTTCTCCTGAGGGACTCCCCACCGCCTGTCCTGCAAAGTAGACGACGACCAGCGAGTCCTTGGTCGTTTTTGCCGGCAGCCAATCAAGCAACGCTTCTTCGATGTCAGGGCGGAGGGCGTTCCAGTCACGTAGGAGGCGGACGTTATTCTGCGGAAGGCCTCCAATGGTCTGGAAATAGGCGGCGACCGTTTCGGCATCCAGTGACGCGTATTTCCGTGCCGCGATTTCCTGTTCCCGATAGCTGCTCAGTCCAACGGCAAGGAGGTAGTCGCCCGGGCGCTGTCCTTCCGTTATGGCGGCAGGAATCTGATCCACGTCCTCAGGCAGGGAAGCCGAGGCTTGGATGGAGACGGGCAGGGTTTGTGGCGGAGCGGCTGATTGCCCTGAGCCGGTGACGAGGGCGACCTGCAACTCCGCCTGGCGAAGCGCCGGGGATTGGGGCATGGTCGCAATGAACTCCAACGACTTGGAACCTCCCGGTGCAAGGGGGCCGGTTGCCAGGGTTGTGGCAGGAAATTGACTGAGCAGCGGCTGCGGACCCGTCAGTCGAACGGCACTATCGGCCACCGTCTGTGTTCCTGTGTTGACGACATCAACGCGCACACGTAGGCGTTCGCCGCTTTCGAGCAGCAGATTCCCGTTTTCATCCAACAGCGTGGCTTTGAATGAGAGGGGGGAAGGCGACGCCGACGCCGCGCTGGTCGGAGGGGACTTCACCACTACGGTTGAGGGCGTATCGGTCGGAGTGTTTGAGTTTCCGGCTGCGGATGATTGAGTGCCTGGAACGAGCAGCACTCGGGATTCTTGCATGAACTGGGAGGCCAGCAGAGTCGATGTGTCTTGCAGGAACGGGTCGATCACATAGTCGCAGCGCTGTTGGGTCAACTCCAGCTGCAGTCGTTCCTTCCTGGTGACTTGCAGGGGGCGTTCACCCAGGGGCGTGCCCGAGGCATCGAAGAACTCCGCCAACACATCCAAACTGAGTTCAGCGGGCGCGCGGTCATAGAGCGCGTCCGTCTGGATTTTAAATCGAGGGTCTAACATCCGTATCCGGATCGTCACATCCGGCCTAGAACCGGCCCCGGAATTCCCTGGGAGCGTGACGCTACGAAACGTTTGGTGGGCGGCTTGGATCAACGTGTCTTCCACGGTCGGCCCGATAGAGAGCAGGCGAATGCGGCCGCAACTGTCGAGGTATTCCGTTCGTGCCTTGGACAATGACGGGTCCACGTCGATGTGCGCGCTGAGTGGAATCGGTGGCCCGAGATCCGGAAGCGCCTGACGGGAAAAGCGCGATTTGATCGTGTCGCAACCGGAGAACGCCAGCAGCTGAATGAGCACCATTCCCAGAACACATGCACGATGTATGTTCAAACCGAGGCCTCCTCCAGGGCGGGTGACGAAGGGGAAACCGTACAGGAATGACGTGGGCATTGCAACCGAGCGTGTGCCCGGCTTGCGGCCCTCGCGAGGCTCGTTTATCCTACCGCCGCGCATGTTGGAGGAGGGGCAGGAAGGACTGTTGACCCCCATGGTCGTGCTGGGCCTGTCGAACATGAGAGATGCCGCCGCAGCCCTCGTCTGCGAGGGTCGAATCGTAGCGGCCGCGGAGGAGGAGCGGTTTGTTCGGCAGAAGCACGTCACAGCGTTGCCGGTCGAAGCGATCCGGTATTGTCTGCGGGAAGGCGGTCTGGCGCTTCGTGACGTCGAGGCGATCGTCGTGCCGTGGAAGTACTGGCAGATCGGGCGGCGTGTCCGGCTGGCCGTAACGGCCATGATGTGTTCCACCCAACTCTTTCGCGTCAAAGGCACGCGATCGCTCGAGCGCGCGAGTCAGGAATGGATGGAACTATTCCGGCTTCGCGAGGAGCTGACACGGCGGGTCGACGCGGGCGCGATTCGACCGGTCTTTCTGGATCACCACCTCTGCCATGCAGCCAGTTCGTTTCTGGTATCCCCATACGAACAATCCGCCATTCTTGTCGTGGATGGCGCCTCCGAATCCGACACCACCTTGATGGCGGCAGGCGCCGACCGTCAGATCACCGTGCTGGATCGCACACCTTTGCCCCATTCTCTCGGACAGTTCTATGCGGCGATGACAGCGTTTCTCGGTTTTCGTCCGGATCAGGATGAGTATATCGTCATGGGACTTGCGTCGTCCGGCGACCCGGCGTTTGCGCCCGCGTTGCGTCGAGAGATCCTGCGTCTGCTTCCCCGTGGGCGGTTCGAGTTGAATACGAGATTGCTCGATTTTCATCTCGCGCGGGCCGGTGTATTCGTGGCGGAGTTCGTCGGTTTGTTCGGTGCTCCTCGGCGCGCCACGGACGAGATCACTCAACGGCATCGAGATCTTGCCGCCAGCGCGCAATCGGTTCTGGAGGAGACGCTGCTGCATCTGGGGCGGCATCTACGTTCACTGACCAGAGCCGATTCGCTCTGCCTGGCGGGTGGGGTCGCGTATAACTGTGTGGCGAATGGGCGCCTGCGAGCCGAATTGGGATTCCGCGATGTGTATGTCCCGCCGGCTGCGGGAGATTCGGGTGCGGCGCTCGGGGCTGCCTTGTGGTGGTCGGTCAGGCGCGGTCGAGCCACGACAAAGCCGGTGTTAGCCGATGCCTACCTAGGGCCGCAGTTTGATGAAACCACCTGTCGAGTGGCGCTGACGAACGCCGGACTCACGGCCGAGACGCTGACAGATGGGCGACTGTATGAGCGGGTCGCCGAAGAACTGGCCCTGGGCAGACTGGTGTTCTGGTATCAGGGGCGGATGGAATGGGGACCACGTGCATTGGGAAACCGTAGCTTGCTTGCCGATCCGCGACGAGAAGACATGCGGGAGTTGATCAACAGCAAAGTCAAGTGTCGTGAGGCCTTTCGCCCGTTTGCGCCTTCCGTCCTGGCCGAACGGGCACCGGAGTTTTTTGACCTGCCCGCTCCCTCGCCGTTTATGCAGTTCACGGTGCGGGTTAAACCATCGGCGAAAGGCTTGCTTCCTGCCGTGACCCATGTCGACGGCACGGCCAGGGTGCAAACGGTGACCTGCGAAGCCAATCCGAGATTCTATGCACTGCTGGCCGCGTTCGGGCGCCGAACCGGAATCCCGATTTTGCTGAACACATCGTTTAACGTGCAGGAACCCATCGTCTGCAGTCCGGATGAGGCGGTGCGGTGTTTTTTGCGCACCAGGGTGGAGTGGCTCGTGCTCGGCAATCTGCTGGTGGGCCGGCCGATGGAAACCTCGCCGCAGAATCATGAATGCTGAGGCAGATGCGTCCATGGGCCTGTCCTTGTCTCGCGGAATCGTGATTCTGCTCGACCTGCTCCTTGTCGCCTTCATCATCAATCTTGTGCTGCAGCCCTTGCTGGAACCGGATCTAGGCTGGCATCTACGGGCCGGTTTGGATGTGGTCGCCCATGGGTGGCGGTTGCCCGACACCGATCCCTATTCGCACACCATGCCGGATTGGCATTGGGTGGAGCATGCCTGGTTGACGGACGGGTTAATCGCTCTGATTTATCAGGGCATGGGTGCGCTCGGCGGAGTCGGGCTGATTGTTTTTTTCGGCGGGGTCGCGGGGCTTGCCTGGTGGACGGCATCAGGAATTGCGCGGGTACCAACGTCGTACCGACTGGCGGCCATGGTCGGTAGCCTCTGGGCGGCCCTTCCCTTTCTCGGCGCCCGCACGCAACTGCTCAGTCTCCTCGGGGTGGCACTGCTGCTGCGAGTCTGGGCGTGCATTCAGCAAGGCCACCGTCAGTGGGTGTGGACGCTGCCTCCGTTGTTCCTCTGTTGGGCCAATCTCCACGGCGGGTTTACGGCCGGCCTGTTCCTGATGACGGTGTTGTTGTCCCTGTCGTTGGTGCTCAAGGTGTGTGTGGAGTGGCGGCTCTGTCGCGCCGCACTGGATGAGCCGGTACTCAGTTGGGGCGATCTTCGTGTCTGCGCGATCGCATTGGGCCTGGCGGCGGCCGCGACTGCGGTGAATCCCTATGGGTGGGGGCTCTATGTAGAGATCTATGACTCCCTGACCGATCGGTTCATGATCGAGACGCTGCGGGAATGGCAGCCGGTGTCGTTAGAGGGTTGGGCCGGAAGGGCCTATGGCCTGTATCTTGCCGTCCTACTTTGTCTGGTGGCCGGATGGTACCGACGGGTGGAGCCGGTTCGGTGGGTGATGTTGCTGCTTGTTCTCGGATTGTCGTTGCGGCATTGGCGGAATGTGACGCTGTTTCTCGTGGTCAGTCTCCCGCTGCTGGCAGAGCTTCTCGCGGCGGTTGTCGCCTCCTGCCTTCGCCGGGCAGCTCTGCTCAAGGAACGCACGACCCCAGTGTTACTTGTGCTGGCCGGCACAACCGCGACGGCCTTGTATGGGCAGGGACTCGAACATCTCGACCATGTCTGGCAGTCCGGCCGCGCGCCGGCGCGCTATTTTGAACAGACTGAGTATCCGATCGAAGCGGTGCGGTGGATCCGGAGCCATCGCCACGAACTCGGCACGAGGTTGTACAACGACTACGGGTTCGGCGGCTTTCTCCTGTGGCACCTTCCTGGGGAGCGCATTTTCATCGACGGCCGAATGCCGGCCTGGCGCATCAACGATCGGCGGATTTTTCAGGATTATGTAGAACTAAATCGTGACGATGCGCCGAAATTGGCCGTGCTGGACCGGTATGGGGTGGATTGGGGGCTGATTCAGCGAGGCACTGGACTGGCAAAAGTGCTGGAAGACCATCGGTCCTGGCAGACGGTCTATGCGGACGCCAAGGTGGTGATTGTGCGTCGGCGATCGTGAGCGGGATGTTGCTGCGGGAGACTCGTCGCAGCCCAACGTGGTCAAGTGCCACGATCACGATGGAGCACCATGGTGCAGGCTGGTGGTCCGCCTTTAGCAGGTTGCGGAAAAGCTCAGGTTGAGTCCCATAGCCACCACAGATACGCGGTATGAGACGATGTTGAACAGCCTTGCAGGATGCGCAAAAAGGCCGTCCAGCCAGGCCGCAGCGGGGTCCGCGATGCGACAAAGAAGGAGCGTCACGCCTGCGGACGGGTGCGAGTCGGTGAGCGCCCAGTGTCCCAGGGGCGAATCGTATTCGTGCGGTACGGTGAGCCGCTGAGCGATGCGAGAACGCCGCTGGCGGACTTTTTTCGCATCCTGTCAGGAGTGTGTCGGTTCGATCGCGGCTAGGTCCGGCTCTACACCCCCGGGTGTGAGACGGCATCGTGGCTGATAGAGGCCTTGAGCCTCGCGCCTTCGGATCGCGAGAAGTTCCCGGAGCATGACGGAGCCGTCCCGCCATGGACGGACTTTCGAGCCTGGCTGGTCGGCCCAATTGATCGGCACTTCGGCAATTCGGTAGTTCCGCCGGTGGGCGATGTGAAGCAATTCCAGGTCGAAGGCGTAGCCATCGACACAGGCGACTGAAAACAGGTCCTGAGCGATCGGCTGTCGAAACAGCTTGAACCCACATTGGGTATCGGCAAATTGAGGCTCACCCAGGCGGCGCGCCACATGGTTAAACATGCTGCCGAGGACACTCCGATGCCATCGCGCCTGCACGGTAAACGCCGGGTCTAGAGACGCCAGCGCGCGTGAGCCAATGGCCAGGTCTGCGCCTGCCGCGATGGCACGCTCCAATCGAGCCAGTTCTTGGATGGGGGTTGCCCCATCCGCATCCGCAAACAATTGCAGCGCGCCGCGCGCCGCCTGCATGCCGCGGCGAACCGCTGCACCCTTGCCCCTGTTGCAGGGCAGCTGGATGAGCCGCATGTGTGGGCAGCGGTGAGCGGTCTGTTCAACTGCCGGTGCGGTACCATCGTCACTGCCGTCGTCGACCACAAGAATTTCATAGGAGCGCGATTGTCGGTCGAGATAGGTGATCACCTGCCGAAGGAACAGCGGAAGGCGTTGAGCCTCGTTGTAGGCAGGAATGATGAGGGAAAGGTACGGCGCCTGAGTCGAGCACGGTGTCACGGCGAGACAGCCTCGTGTCGGAGTTGACGCACTGATCCCCCACGGCGGCGGATCGTGGCCCACGGTAGCTGAGCGATGGCAGAAATGCAAGCCATGGTCGCCCCGCTCTTGACATGGACGCGGAGCGGAGTGGATCGTATCTTCGAAGACCCGGTAGCCCGATATTCAGAGTGGATTAGGGCAAGGAGGGGATGATGAGGCGAGGCAGAAGCTGGTCTGTTCCGCTGGTCGTATCTCTCATGCTGGTGGGGTGCGTGGCTGCCTCCCCTCCAAGCCGTTTGAACCGGTATGTCGAGACGGCTGAGACGGGTGAGGAGGGTGTGTCGAGGTTGCCGGCATCGCGTCCCGTGCCGGCGGCGCTGGTGATTCTGAGCGATCGGTCGGATCCTGAGTCGGCACCGGGTTTGCCGGAAGACGCCCAGACACGAGTGGCGGAGACGCTGTCTGCGCAAATCAATCGTGGGTATCCGATCGTGATTGAGCGGGTGGTCACCCTCGGGGATGTTCCTGAAGCCTGGACGGCTCCGGACTGGAGACAACTCGCGAGGCAGCAGGGGGCGAGCCATTTGCTGGTTGCGGTTCTGTCGAGCACCGAGCAGGAGTTCCCGGTCTCTCTCTTCCTGGGGTGGACGACGCATCGGCAGCCAGGGCTTCGGCGGGACAACTGGTCGCTGGCCGAAGCGGCTCTGATCGATGGACGTACAGGACGGCGGCTGCTTCAGGCCGAGGGGCGCGCCATGGCGACGCTGGATCGGCCCGCTGCGCCGGGCATTTCGCAATGGTATCCGGTGATTTATCTCAGACCGCAAGACCCGGAGCGGCGCATTTGGCCGCCGACGTATGAGGGGGCCGCGTTGACACTTCGAGTTGTTGCGATGGAGCAAGCTGCGATGCGACTGGCCGGGAATCTGCAGCGTGCCTGGATTGAGCAGCGAGAACGCGAGTCATTGCACGGGGAGGCGGCTTCGCGATGACGGCCAGCTCTACGTTTTCCTCTTTGAAGGCGATTCTGTGAATAGTGTAGAATGACGCGTTCGACGATAGCGCGGAGGATGGTCCCTCAATTTCCGGTGTCCAGAGGAGAACACATGGCGTATCGACATCAGCGCAGCAAGGTGCTGTCCGTACTTGCGGCGACCACCCTGGTCGCTGCCACGTTTGTGTCGGGTGGAGTACAATTCGGGGCTCAGGCCGAGGCGGCTGGTGTACCTCCGGCATTTGCCCAGGGTTTTTCAGAGATCGTGAAGGCGGTGACGCCGGCGGTCGTGAATATCGCGGTCACCGGCGGTGGCGAAGGCCGTCGCGAAGGCCGCCGCCAACTCCCGCCAGGCGGTCCGTTCGGTGGCCCTCCTCCGGGCCCAGGCGATGAGCCTCCCGGCATGGAACCTCCCGGTGGCCCTGGCGGCCCTCCCGGTGGTGGTCCGCATCGTCCGGAGCAGAGCGCAGGCTCCGGCGTTATCCTCGACCCCAATGGGTATATTGTTACCAATAATCACGTCGTGGAAGGCGCGACTCAGATTACGGTGACCCTCTCAGATCGCCGGGAGTTCCCTGCCAAGATTATCGGTACCGATCCGAAGACGGACCTCGCCATTATCAAAATTGAGGCGAAAGATCTTGCCTCGATGAAGTGGGCGGATTACGAAGAACTGCAAGTCGGCGATGTGGTCCTGGCAGTGGGGAGTCCCTTCGGGCTCAGCTCGACTGTGACGTTGGGCATTATCAGTGCGTTGGGACGCGGCAACGTCGGCATTGCGGACTATGAAGACTTTATTCAGACGGATGCCGCGATCAACCCCGGCAATTCCGGTGGGGCGTTGGTCAACATGCAGGGTAAGTTGATCGGGATCAACACCGCGATCTTCTCCCGCACCGGCGGGTCCGAAGGGATCGGGTTTGCCATCCCCAGCAGCATTGCGACCGATATTGTCGAAAGTTTGACGAAGACCGGCAAAGTGGTGCGCGGATGGATGGGCGTGGCGATTCAGGAGATCACCCCGGCGTTGGCCAAGTCATTCAAGTTGCCGGATCAGCGGAAGGGTGTCCTGATCAGCGACGTGAATGAGAACGGTCCCTCTCATTCCGCCGGCATGCGGCGTGGAGATGTGGTCGTCTCTTTCAACGGGAAGGAAGTGCAGAGTGTCAGTCAGTTGCGCAATCTGGTCGCGCGTATGGCCGTCGGTAAGGAGGCGGACATCAAGATTTTGCGCGAAGGCAAGGAGCAAGTCCTCAAGGTAAAGGTGGCGGAGCGGCCGTCGGATGAAGTGCTGGCGAAACGCGAGCCCGGTCCCGCTGCACCTCCGACTGAGGCCGTGAAGCCGCCCGACAATGTGTTGGCGGCGGTACGGGTTCAGATGCTGGATGCGGCTATGCAGAGCCAGCTGAACATTCCCGCCAAAACTACCGGCGTGGTGGTGAGCTCTGTTGAGTCGGGTAGCCCTGCAGAGGCGGCAGGGTTGCAGCGTGGGGACGTGATCCAAGAGGTCAATCACGAGGTGGTGAAGACCCTTGAGGATTACCAGAAGGCGTCAGCCAAGGTGAAAAAAGACGAGATGGTTGTGCTCTTGCTGAGTCGGCAGGGAAACAATCTGTTCGTAGCCGTCAACCCAAAGTAGGGCATTGATGAGGGTGTGATCCGGCGAGCGGGCCGGGACAAGGTTCCGGTTCCCGCTCGGCGGATTGCGGCTGCATCAATTTTATAAATACGCATGGCTGACGGGTTCAAGTTTCAAGAGTGGCTGCAAGATACGGTCTTCAAGCCGCTTGAAGATAAAAAGATGCCGGTCATGGAGCACCTCGTTGAGCTCCAAGTCCGGTTGACCCGTGCGGTCATCGTCACGGCGATCATATTCGTCGGCACGTTCTTTTACGCCGACACGCTGGTGAAGTGGATCCGGATCCCGCTTCAAAATATGTTCGTCCCGGGGTCCCTTTCCTGGATTCCCACCGACCTTCCCACTGTTCCCTTCGTCTTTCTTGCACCAGCCGAAGCGCTCTGGCAGAACGTCAAGGTCGCCGGCTTGTTTGCGCTGGTGCTGGGCACGCCCTACATTTTGTTGGAGTTCTGGCATTTCGTCGTCCCCGGCTTGCACGTGCAGGAACGGCGATTCGTCGGCCCGTTTGTGATTCTCAGCACACTGGCCTTTTATCTTGGGCTGATGTTTTCCTTTTTCTTCGTCTTGCCCTTTGCGTTGAACTTTTTGATTTCGTACGGCGTCAATGCCGGATTCATTCCGCAACTCTCGATTGCCCAGTACGTCGGCTTCGCTTTGTGGTTTCTGCTGGTCTTCGGGCTGATTTTCGAAGTGCCGCTGGTGATTACCTTGCTGGCCAAACTCGGGTGGGTGGACGCTCCGCTCTTGAAGCGGTATCGCAAGTGGGCTTTCTTGACGGCGTTTATCTTTGCGGCGATTCTCACGCCGACGCCGGACCCATTCAATCAATGCCTGATGGCTTTGCCCATGTATGTTTTCTACGAAGTCGGGATCGTCAGTGCAGGGATCTTCAACAAGAAGAAGACCGAGGCGCAGGACCAGGCGCTTGTACCGGCGGTAGCCGCCGCAGGACCCGGCGTCGGGAAACCGGCCCCCTCGCTCCCCGCCGGGGGAGGAGACAGTGAGTATGTCGGTGTGCCGACCGGTGGCCGTCGACACTAGTTCGAGTCGGGAATGAGGAAGGCGACGAAGGCTTGCTTTCGTCCCATGCAGCATGATGTACGTTGTACGAGGAGTCTAGGATGCCACGCGAGTTAAATGTCATTTCACAGCCCGGTTCCAGCAGCGGCGGAGATGCCTGTACCTATATGTGGGCCTGTGCCATATGCGACGAGAATGAAACCTGCCAGAAGGACAAGGAGGGGCACAGCCGGTGGCTCGTCGCCAAACGGATGGAGCGGATTGAATACAAAGTGCTCGTCATGAGCAATAAGGGAGGCGTGGGTAAGAGCACCTGCACCACCAATCTTGCCGTCAGTTTGGCGTTGAAGGGGTGGCATGTGGGTATCTGTGACATGGATATCCATGGTCCCAATATCCCGAAGATGGTAGGGGCTGAAGGTCAAAAGCTGAAGATCAGCACGTCGGGCGGGATCATTCCGTTTCAGGCCTACAATATGAAAATCGCTTCGATGTCGTTTCTTTTGCAGAACTCCGATGATCCGATTATCTGGCGGGATGCCTATAAATACGAATTCATCAATCAATTGCTGGGTGGAGTGGAGTGGCAGGATCTCAATTTCCTCCTGATCGATCTCCCTCCGGGTACCGGAAACGAATCGGTGACCACCATTGATCTGCTTGGTGGGGTCAGTGGAGCCGTGATCATCACGACCCCTCAAGAGGTGGCGTTGCTCGACTCCCGTAAGTCGGTGACCTTCTGCAAGGATAGTGAAGTGCCGATCATCGGGATCGTTGAAAATATGAGTGGGCTCGAATGTCCACACTGCCATAAGGAAGTGAATGTCTTCCGGAAAGGCGGCGGTGAAGCTTCTGCATCGGATATGGGCGTCCCGTTCCTTGGCCGGATTCCGTTGGATCCTGAGGTGGTGACACAAAGTGATGCGGGGGAGCCGTTTGCGCTGTTCAATTCCGACTCGGCGACCGCTCAGGCCTATCATGATATTGCCAACCAGGTTGAGGCGTTCTGCAAGAAGAGCGGTTCGCTCATCAAGCTGGCGCCACGCCAGCAGCAGTGATCGGATGGTGATGTAGTGAAAGCTCTCGATGCTATGACAGGATTGACTCCGCTCCACGAAGCCCAGCGGATTGTGTTGGAGGCCGCCTCTCCGTTAGGTCTTGAAAAAGTGTCGATTCTCGAAGCGCTGGGCCGCGTGCTCGGCGAGGATGTGATTGCCGAACGCCATAATCCGCCATGGGACAATTCCGCGATGGACGGCTTCGCGGTGCGAGCGGAAGACATCGCTCAGGACCAGGCGATCAGCAAACCTGTCACCTTAACCGTCATTGAAGATGTGCCGGCCGGAAAAATGCCGACGCGGTCTGTCGGGAAAGGGCAGGCGATTCGAATCATGACGGGCGCACCGATTCCCAAGGGCGCCGATACGGTGGTCAAGGTCGAGGATACCGAGCATACCCCGGCGTCGGTCCGCGTGTTCAAGCCGGAGCCGTGCGGGGCCAACATCCGTCCGCAGGGAGAAGACGTCAAGCTGGGCGACTGCATCATCCCCAAAGGCACAAGAATCCGGTCCGGGGAGGCGGGGATGCTGGCCATCCTGGCAAAATCGTTTGTGCTGGTGTACCAGCGTCCACGGGTAGCGATTTTGTCGACGGGCGATGAGTTGGCCGACTTGGACGAACGATTCAGTGAAGAGAAGATCATCAATTCGAATAGTTATGGGATCGCGGCGGCCGTTCAAGAAGCCGGCGGAGTGCCGATTCTTCTGGGTATTGCGCGGGATACGCCGGCCGCCTTGAAGGAAAAGATCTCCCACGGATTGAATGCCGATATTCTGGTGCTGTCCGGCGGAGTGTCGATGGGGGACTACGATTTTACGAAGGCCGTCTTCCGGGATCTCGGCGCCGAGATGAACTTTTGGAAGTTGGCTATCCGTCCGGGGCAGCCGCTCGCGTTCGGCAAAATTCAGGGTAAGCTGGCGTTCGGGTTGCCTGGAAATCCGGTCTCCTCCATGGTGACCTTTGAGCAACTGGTGCGTCCTGCCATGCTCAAGTTGTCCGGTGCCAACGGCTACGGGCGCCCGATGCTGCAGGCGGAGTTTCAGGAAAAGTTTTCGAAACGAAACGACCGTCGGCACTTCCTGCGTGGGGTCGTATGGCGTGAAGGCGGTGTGTTCAAGGTTCGGACCACCGGTGATCAGGGATCCGGGATTCTCACCTCGATGGTCAAGGCCAACTGCCTGATCGATATTCCCGTCGACGTGGAACGCATACATCCCGGTGACCCAGTGACGGTGCAGCTTCTCAGTGGTTCGGCCTGGTTGGAGCAGGTCGCTCCGGTTCCTACTACGGGCCATCGTCCCTCCTGCTGTTGAGCTGCGAAAGGAATACGGTGATGTCGGTACCTATCCTGTCTTTTGTCGGCCGGTCGAACAGCGGCAAGACGACGCTCATCGAGCGGGTGATCCCGCTGTTGGTGCGGGCGGGATATAAGGTGGCGACCGTGAAACATGCCGGCCATGGATTTGATCTGGACACGGAAGGCAAAGACAGCTGGCGGCACAAACAGGCCGGGGCGAGCAGTGTCGTGATCATTTCCAAGAGCAGTCTGGCCATGTTTGCCGATGTCTCGGATCATATGAATGTCGAGGATGTGCGTGAGCATTACCTGGACGCTTCTTACGATTTGATTTTGGCCGAGGGGTGGCGCAGCGAGGGTTATCCGAAGATTGTGGTGGTCCGTGATCAGATCGGAGAAGTCCCTGTTTCGCAGGACGGCCTGTTAGCCGTCGTCTCCAACAAGCCGGTTGAGACGTCGGTGCCCTTGCTTGATCCCGATGACGTGGCCGGAGTGGCGGAATTGATCATCCGGCACTTTCCCAAACCTCGACGGGATGATGCGTAAGACCTCTGTCATTGTGTTCGGAGCGATCCTGGCCGGCGCATTGGCTATTGGGGGAGTTGCGGTTCCGCTGACCAACCATCCGAAGTTCTGCGCCAGCTGCCATACCATTCAGCCCGCCTACGAACGTTGGCTGCAGTCTTCCCATAAAGAGGTGGAGTGTGTAGCCTGCCATGTCCGGCCTGGAGTTGTCGGCTGGTTGCAGGATAAAGCGTGGCACGGCACGAGAGATGTCGCCAT
>WBZT01000334.1_pt1 | contig 39787 bp, 58 predicted proteins | sample 5204241 | NCBI WGS metagenome assembly WBZT01 (sample SAMN12344358, study PRJNA552823) | activated sludge metagenome | biome: Activated sludge suspended growth; feature: Nitrification reactor; material: Wastewater; isolation source: activated sludge from nitrification reactor of wastewater... | reverse complement strand
ATTCGCGGCATTCGTTATCGCATTCATTGTCACTATGTTCAAAGAGCGGATATTCGATTATGCGCTTAACTTTCTGAACGCGCGGGTGAACCATGATAAGTGAACTGATATTTGCCATGCTATGCAAATTTACGCTGCTGGTTTCATACCAGCCATTATGCAACATGGAGCGTGGCTGGTCTGGCGGGTGCCATAAGCTGAAATATCTCGCGCTCACCGTATGTTCTCTGGCTGCGGCACATATCTTCATCAGTCTTGATTCGCCATTCACCGCTATTGTCGTGTGGCTGACGATATTCCTGTGCCTGTGGCCTCGCATCCTGTGGTGGGTGCGTAATGACTCTCTTGACTTCACGCGGGCGAATTTACCGCGCATCTACCATGCTATCGCGCCGCATCTTCTTACCCTGCTTGAAAAGATGTTCGGCAGATGATTACGCTCATGCAATACGTTGGCATTTATGCCAACTCAAAAGACTTGACCAAGCAACGCAAGGCCAATGCGCTTATTTTGCTTGACCGCGTAAACGCATTGATGGACAGCGTGCAGAAGAACGTTGCGTTTAAGATTAACCCGCGCACCGAAACGCAGATTTCTGGGAATACCGAGGGCGGATTCCGTGAGCAAGGAACAGATACTGGCAGGAAATTCAGCGCTCACAAAGAAGGTCAGGCAGTAGATATTTATGACCCAGACAATTTAATCGATAAGTATATTGATGCCAATTCTGACCTGCTCGTGAAATTCGACTTGTACCGCGAACATCCATCTGCGACTGCTGGATGGTGTCACCTTTCGACACGATCTCCAAAGTCTGGAAGGAGAACATTCTATCCATGACTTTCTTCACCTTCCTGAAACTGGCGTTTTCAAAACTTGTACGGTTTTTTGTACAAACATTGCCTTACATAAAGCGCTATATACGCGAGATTTTACTCGTCTTAATAACATTGCTTTACCTGAACGCGAAAAGCGATTACAGCGCGATTGTGAGCGAATTAGAGGCATTTAAGGCTAAACAAGCGCAATTAGTCGCAGAAAAGAAGAAAGAGGCCGAACTTTTGCGCAAATCCGCCGAGATTCAGCACAAAAACTCCTATGAGAGATACAAACAAGAGATTGAATCGCGTGATTTGGATAGAGATAAATTAAAAGGGAGCCTGACCAATGAAAAAAACCGTATTGCTTCTTTGCTTAATGACATTCGGGTGTACCAAAACCGTGCCAGTGGTGACGGATTGTCCGAAGCTGAAAGCCCCGCCTGCCCATCTCCCGAAAAGTGGGCAGACAGCAACCGAACCTTTGCTGAAGTTATAAAAGCCTGTCAACTAACCACGGTTGACTACAACACGCTTAGGGATGCGTGGGATATTGAATGTTCGATAAAAGGATGTGAACAATGAAACTTAAAGTTAATCTATCTGATGGATTGTTATATTGGATGGCCTATTTGGTATTGTGCGTCCTATTGATCGGACTTGGCGCATGGTTATCTATCCAGAATGCAAAAGCCGAAAGCATGTGCAGCGGCGTAGATGGGCAAAACAACAATGTGCTGGCGTTCCTCACATATCAGCCGTACATCAACAAGTACAAGAACATGGTTCCCGCAGTCGGCTCGGACAAGTTTTTGATTAAAGAAAACGATTACACCAGCATGCCTTCTGGCGGTGGCGATTTCCGCATCGAGTGCAAAGTTTCACACATGAGTAACGATGACCCAATTGTGTACCCGAACAAAAAAGACCCAACACACGGACACACATTTTTCGGAAACACCAGCCTGAATTATGCCTCGGATTTGAAGAATTTGGCGAATGTCGGCAATTCCACTTGTCGCGGCGGCATCGTCAACCGGTCTGCCTATTGGGTGCCCACGATGGTGGACACGGCCACGGGTGAGCCTTTGGTTCCTGATGGCGGGCTGTGGTACTACAAATCCGGCTTGATCGGATACTTTGACCCGACCACGGCAGGCGTAAAGATGCCACCTAAAGGGTTGCGCATGATTGCTGGTAACTCGATGGCGAAGTCTGCCGATGAATCAAATAACGTGTCATTCTCATGTCGTGCGCCTGATGGAAAGTTCGTCGTGCCGAATCAGCGCACTATTCCAGCTTGCCCGGAAGGCCACACCATTCATGCCAACGTATCATTTCCTCAATGTTGGGATGGACTCAATCTTGACTGGCTCGACCATAAATCCCACATGAGCTATGACTACAAGTATTCGTTTCACACTGTGGATGGCAAGCTGCGGAAAAAGTATGTGTGCCCTGAAAGCCATCCAGTTCCCATAGCGGCTATCGGCTTGAGCGTTTATTACAAAGTCAAAACAACTGACGGCACCGCAAACTGGCGCTTGGCTAGTGACAACTACCAGAAGGACGGCCAGAATGCGGGCTACAGCATGCACGGCGATTTCGTGAGCGGCTGGAACGAGGAATACGCTAAGAAAATAGAGAAAAACTGCCTGCAGCAAAAAGTGGATTGTGGCTCGGACAAGGTTGGCGATGGCATCCGGTTGATGGGCAGATAGATCAGCTCTGGTTTTTTAATGCGGCCTCATTTAATTGACGAATCACCCACTCGCTCAATCCACCTTCTGCCTGCGCGGCTTTGACCCACGCCGACTTTTCGGCAGGCTTGCAGCTTCAGGCGTCGCGCATACATCCAAGCCAAATGTAAATCTGTTTTTCAAGCCATCGAAAAATGATTGTGGCGTTGACCAAAGGTCAGTCTCGCTAGAAAAATGGGGTATCCGTAATACGTGGTTGATAAACCATTAAATCTCACCACGTTCAATCATCCGTGCCAGTGTTAATGTCATCATCATCGACAGCACGCAATCCGTCGCGCACCTTCATCCACGCCTTGCCTAATAGATTCTGACCATCTTTATTTGGCCCCCAACCCCAGACATCATCTCGCCATGAATTTTCAACTAACTCACGTTCACCTGAGCCCAATAATTTCTTTTTAACATACTCATGCTGACTGGTTTTAGCTTTTAAAATTTCAACCATGATGTCAAACTTCACATCATCCCAATCAGGACGGCGAAGCGCCTTGTAATCATTAGCTAATTTGAATGCGTCATGCGCTGAGCGAGTTAATAAAATCTCGTCCTGAACATCTGGTCTGTTCGTAAATTTTAACCAATGGTATAGCTGCTCTGATGTTGCAAAGCGAACACCTTCCCAGTCAATCTGAAATGAAGAAAAATTACTAAACACATAGAAATCTTGCTCGTAAAAGAAAATCTGACTTTCTGTGTCTAACCCGTGAAGTTCCATGATGACTCCTGTTAATAATCAACCGCGTAATACGATTTATATGCAAATAAACATAAGGGCGTAAAAACACTAAATCAACCACGTATTACGGATACCCGAAAAATGTACGCTCAAGCCGCTATCCTTTCATTATCATTCAACTGTTCCGTAAAATTCGGCAAGTGCTTTTCGAGCGTGGCTCTAAACCATAATGGGTTTGCGGCATCTTGTAGCTTAAGCAATGACAATTACAGATCTACCTTCACAGCGTATAGTTTTGCGCCATCCGCTGGGATGCGTTTTTCATACAACATTACATCACCACTAACATATCCAACAGGCTCACCAATCAAGGCTTTTAATGCAGATGTGTCAGGTTTGATGGCTAGGGCTTTTTTGCAAATCCTATTACGCTCGAAAGCATCTCTATATACTCCGTCCGTACACCGCGCCATTTCTAAAGCCTTATCCTTCTCCACAATCGCAGACTGATATTGCGCAAGCTCGCGGTCTATGAGTGCCTGGAGTTGTTGCTCGGTTAATTCAACTCTAGTCATCCATTTTTTAAGACCATCTTTTGACAGTGCGTGATAGTCATGCACAACCCCGCCAACCGCTTTTACTTTATCTAGTAGTGTCATTCCTTTGCCTCCAGCGTTCTTAATATTGCCACTAAAACAGCTTCCTTTTTAGATGGATGATCTGTGTAATATTCCCATAGCCAGAAATTTTCAGGAAAGCGAGCACAAACGCACTCTCCGTGTCCTGTTTCTACGTACCATATGTTAATCCCATGCTCAATCGCCAACTCCATCGTTCTTGCAATGTCTTGATAGAGATATAGTGGTGCTGGGATTATATATTCATGCTCAACTGCAAATGCGTTAATCCCATACTTTTCAGCAACTCGCTTACTAAGCTCAATCTTTTCCTGTTCGGTCATCATCTGTCCTTTGCCAATTCTGCATACGTAGTGTGCTCTGCCTTTACGAACAGGTGTTTCATAACTGTGCTCACAGATAAGCTCTTCGCGATGCACTGTTTCGCGTTTTAATATGGAGAGTGGTTTATCGGCCATTTAAGTTTCTCTTTAAAGCGTTCACATACTTTTACTGGCAACTTACTTTACCGTTCATTGAAATTTCCTGCACCTGCGGCCTATTAATCCTGCACCTTACGCCAGCCTTCAGGCGATGATTCAATGCCATTGATTACTGCATATACTCCATCTGATATGCCTATTGTTTCGTGCGTGTCGTATCCTCTTAAATGCTCAAGCAATACTTCGGTCTTATCTGTAGCTTCGATAACTTCCAAGTAAGACAAGACTGGATTATCCGAACTGTAAAAATTAACTTGCGGCGATTCTTTAATCACATGATGGTGTCCAGTTTCGCTATGACCGACAATCAAGTTGCCATTCTCAGCTTCAACCTTTTTCGCATCATCTGGCAATGATTTAATCCGTAAAATGTAAACTTCGCCTTGACGAGCTGATTCAATGTCTTTTGTTAAATGTTTCATTTCTTAATACTCCTATGCTGTAATTGCCGGTTTAATAAACTTACCAAGCGATTCTGGGACGGGGAACATCCATTGCTGCGCTTGTAATGCTGTTTTTGCCTTGCTGTTTGTCACACACACCGCAAACTCTCTTCCTGTTGCACATAAAACTTTTAAAAACAACTCTTTGCCACTATCAGGCACATCAACTTCTAGCAACGTGCCGATTTCTGGGTCAGTATCTTTATCTATAACTTTAGAGTTAAGCTCTTTTAAAACGTTAGCCCAACCTACAATCTCACACGCGGCGCGTCTTTGTTCTATGTTTTCCCATGTAATCGCTTCTTTAGCTGTCGGTTTTTTTCCTGTCACCCATTCTTTAGGCACTGCAACCCCGTGCCAGTGATACAAAGCCCATCCGTCTCGATATTCAATAGATGAACCGTGTTCGCAATGTAACCTGCCTGCGTCATCACGTTTAATATGCTTTGGTCTATCTGACAACGCTAAAACGTTTTCATGCCACCACGTCCAGCCAATAGATTTAATTAAATCCTCGTCTATACTAAATATTTCAAGAACTTCATCATCCAAATCCATAGCATCTCTAAAGAAAGAAATGTAAGCTCCCCAAGAACTCCAAAATTGACTCGTTCTATAATTATTTATACCGTCTTTAGCTTCTTTAAATGCTTGGCTCTCCACTTGGCTCTGCACTTGGCTCCACACTTGGCTCTGCACTTGGCTCTGCACTTGGCTCTGCACTTGTCTCTGCACTTGGCTCCACACTTGGCTCTGCACTTGGCTCCACACTTGGCTCCACACTTGGCTCCGCACTTGGCTCCACACTTGGCTCCACACTTGTCTCTGCACTTGGCTCCACACTTGGCTCCACACTTGGCTCTCCACTTGGCTCTCCACTTGGCTCTGCACTTGGCTCTGCACTTGGCTCCACACTTGGCTCCACACTTGGCTCTCCACTTGGCTCTCCACTTGGCTCTGCACTTGGCTCCACACTTGTCTCCGCACTTGGCTCCACACTTGGCTCCACACTTGGCTCTGCACTTGGCTCTGCACTTGGCTCTGCACTTGGCTCCACACTTGGCTCTCCACTTGCGAGATTGTTTTTTCTTTAAAAAACGCTCTAAGCATAACAACGGCTAATGCTCCACCGATTGTCGCTGCATAAGGGCTTCCCATTCTTAAAATCACCATTGGCCTGTTTAAATTGCACAATTCATACGCACGTAAAGCTGCATTTGTTGCTTTGTCAAAATCCGCTGGCTCTGTTGACAAGCCAATATCTACCCATTTTTTTACAAACTCTGGAAATCTGGCTTTTTGTTCCTCTGTTATTTTTGTAATTTTTTTCATCATTTTCTCTCTTTCGATTCCCACGGCTTAACCTCGCCGTCATCGCCTATCTTTGCCAGCGCCCATGCGATGGCTGCAAACAGTATCGCCATGCCGATAATTTGTAAGATGGTCATTTCAACTCCCCTTTCCACACATGCGTTTCAAGCGGTTTTGCGTGTAGCCACACTTCGCAGGTTGTTGGTTTTTCGCCCATCGCGTCTATCTTGTCTGCAAATTTCAGCACGATGCTTACAATGGATACACATCCAATAAACGAAAGGACGATCAGTAGTTTTTCTGTGCGTGTCATAGATATGGCTCCCGTTTTTTATTGGCTCTTTCTTTCCATGATTTACGTTTACTGCCACGCTTTTGTTTTGCCATGATTACTTAATTTCTAATTTCTTCGTCAACAAAGTTTTTAATTCTTGCCAGCTCTGTGGCGTAAAATAATGTGATGTTCATGATTTATTCTTTCGTTTAAAAATTTATGTTACCCGTTAATTCCACTTCCGTTTTCTTTGTGCCATGCGGAATGGCATTTAGAACATAGCCATCTAACAGACAATGGATATGAATAATCATCATGATGACCATGTATTCTTCCTTCATTTGCTCCGCACTCTTGACACTGGTATTCTTTCTTTAATTTACCATCTCTAATTGCATTATTTACTATAAGTGACGCTGCTCTTTTTATTACATTTTCCGTTTGCCATTTTTCTTTTGCTTTTCTAAATGCCAACTTTCCAGCTTCAGTTTGCGCGTATTTCAGTCTTGCTTCAACTCTATGAGGTAAATTAGCTCGATTTCTATCATACTCAATGTAATAATCATGGTTTTTTTGTATGTTTTCTTTAGTGTCTTTTTTTGTGCACTTTTTACATTTATTTAGATGACCGTCTGCCATTCCTGAGTGTTTATAAAATTCAGTTAATGGCAGGCTTTCATTACACTTAAAACATATTTTAGAATTATGCATGGCTAATATTCCGTGTTAAATATAGCCCATTATAGCATAATTCTAATTAAAAGGTATGTCATCTTCCATTTCGTCAATACTGCCTTTTTCCTGCGCTTTTGGCGCGTTTTCTTTCGATGCTTGAGCGTTACCATTGCTTAGTAAAGTTACATCGTTTACGCGCAGTTCAAGGCTATGTTTTTCTGTGCCGTCTTTTGCGGTATAAGGCCGATTAGTCAACTCGCCTGTTATGCCTATTCTTGAACCTTTTTTCAGCATAGGCGCAAGTGACTCGGCGCGTTTACCCCATAGCTGGCAGTTAATCCATGTTGTTATTTGTTTTTCACCATAACCGCTCTGCAGTGCAAAACTGAATGTGGCCACTGGCTCATTCTTTGGCGTGAACCTCACTTCAGCATCTTTGCCGATATTGCCTATTGCGTTTAATACGTTCATTTAATTTCAAGCCTTTCGTTTTGTTCAATGTGCGCACCATCAATTTCAATTCCAGATTGCAATGCAGCTTTAATTGCCGCCTTGTCTGGTGAGGGAGGTGGTGGCGGAGTAAAAATCTTGTACTCTGTAGGAATCAGTGCCAAATCATCAATTACAACGCTTGGGGGGTTTTTTTTGATTGTTAGCGCAAAATACGGGCATTCAATCTTAGTAACACCTGCCAGCTTCATATTTTCAAATAAATACCGCTTAACGCTCTCAGCCTTATTTTCAAGCGCCTTCCTTCGTTCATACATTGCTTTTTCTGCAAGTTTTATTTGATCCGCAGAAGCCTCAATGTTTCTAATAAACATTGCGACATTCACAGCCTTTGTCTCAAGCTCACCACCAATGCTTTCTATGGTGTCTGCGATGGTTTTTTCATCCAAATCACTATCAAGCAACGCTTCAACAACTTGCTGGTATTCATTAGCTATTTGATATAGCGATGTATTCATTTATGCCGCCTTTCTTTGTTCTTTACGTTTGTTCATAATCTCATCCCACCCTGATGGAGTTGCCCATTTTGGAAGTTCAGGAGTTCCATCCAACACAGCACTTTTCCCATGAACTTTTAACGGCATCCACACGTTAGGCAATTCGTACAAGTAGCGTCCGATTCCAAACAGCACAGCAGCGCGTTTGAATGCGTCACTTGTTGCACCTTTCTCTGCTTCTATATCACTGTCACCTGCACCGTTTGCCCGCCATATCCACTCGCCATCAACTTTTATCCCAATCTCGCAGATGGTTTTTTTGTCAGCTTGCGAATATCTGCATTGCCAATTCATGCCTAATACTTCATCTAATCTTTGCATTACGTCTCTGGCATCAATATAGGCGAGAGCGATTCCGCTTGTAGGCTTCCCATCTGCATCTTTCTTTGTGCTGCCAACTCGCCAAGATATGCGTTTTGGGTCAAAAGGGCGTTTCAGTGCTTCGTATATTTCACTTGTTGTCATCGCGTTTTCTGTCATTTTTTACCTCTTCAAAGTGATTTTCGCCGCAACAGCTTATCTTTCCGTTTCTTGGATTGAAGCAATAAATACATATTTCCTTGCCTTCGTTTTCCAAAAGCCATTGTTGCTCTAGCTCTTGGATGTGATTCCATGCTTGCATATCAACACTGTCTTCCACTTCAAGCCCCCACAAACAGTATTGATGGTACTAAAAGCAAGATGAACAAAACAAATGCGATTGCGTAACTTTTGCTTTTTGAAATGTCATCTTCTTCGATACGGTTAAGCTCTTTCAGATACAAATCCAAACCTGAGATGTCGTGTTTATTCATAGTTAATACCTCGTATCGTGTGGAATAAATTTATAATCATCTACATCGGTTCTTTTTAAATAACCGACCTGACTGATTAAAAAATCCTCGGCTTCTTCCATAAAGTTATTGTGTGCATCTGCATATTTTTCGATTGCGTTTAACAAATCTGTCCGTGCATCAGCCAAGTCTTTTAAATCAGCTTCCAGCAGTTTTTTAAGTAGCGGCAAATTCATTACCACCGCATCTGCCAAGCCGTCGCAATTGTTTTCATAAAGCCAATCTTCCATTAGCTCTTGTGCTTTGTCGTTTACTTCACTGTCCGTTGGTTCGTACATAATTAAACATCCATATCTTCACCGTAGAATTCTCCGTTTTCTAGCTCACAACCATTCACGCCAGATTTACTTTTCCACTCAATTTTTATATTTCCATAAAATTCTATTGTCTAAACCGTTCCAATTTCCGTCATTCCGTTTCGTTAGTGCATGATTGAATTATACAGAATGAAAAGCCAAAGTCAATACACTGAGACAAATTTATTTTGTGTAACGGCATTGCAATTTTACTAAACATCAATTATAATCGGTTTTAAGTAAATCAGGAGTTAACATGGAAACGCAATTAGAGTATGTATTAAGAATGTTAAATAAAAAAGATTTTAACCTGCCAGGCATAGCGGATTCTATTGGCACAAGTAAGCAAAATTTATACAACTTACGCAATAGAAAAGATGGCAAGGCTAAAGTAGTGCAAGACTTATATAATCATTTTAAATCTATAGGTGTATAAATGAGGCTGCAAACAAAAATTCAAAAGGCAGTAAATTTGGCAGGTTTTGAATATGAAATTGTTAAATTTAATATTATTACTCATAGCGAAACTTCAAGATAGTCAAGAGAAATGGATTTTGTTATAGGTAGATGGAACAAGAAAGGAATATTAAATGCAATGGTTTAAGCATGACAGCAATGCTAATACTGATGATAAGTTGCAAAACTTGTTATTAGATTATGGCTTAGAGGGTTACGGTCTGTATTGGTATTGTTTAGAGCTTATTGTTAATCGCGTTGACAAAGACAATATAAACTTTGAGCTTAAGCATGATGCGCGAATTATAGCTAAAAATACTGGCTCTACTGTTCAAAAAGTAGAAGAGATGATGCGTTACTTTGTTACTGTTGGACTATTTGAAAATAACAACGGTTTTATTAGGTGCTTAAAGTTACTTAAACGCATGGACACGAGCATGACAAGCAACAAATTTATGCGTGAAATTATAACTAAAGCTAAAAATCATCATGACGCAATCATGATAAGTCGTGACGCAATCATGCAAGAAGAGAAGAGAAGAGAAGAGAATATAAATACTCTTGTCCGCAACGATGTTGCTGACGACTGCCCACATCAGGAAATTATCAAACTCTACCATGAGCATTTACCAATGCTTACTCAAGTAAAGATTTGGAATTCTAAAAGACAAACTCTTTTAAAAACTAGATGGAAAGAATCAAAAGAAAGACAAAATCTTGATTACTGGAAAAGATTGTTTCAGTACATCTCTAAATCAGATTTTCTTACTGGAAAGACAAGTCACTGGCAAGCTGATTTAGAGTGGATAGTCAACTCATCTAACCTCACAAAAATTATCGAAGGTCGATACGAAAACAAAGAGGTTGCTAATGGATGACCTACAACTAAAACTCCCGCCACATTCGATTGATGCTGAACAATCTCTTATTGGCGCAATACTCCATGACAACCGATTGATAGACAAAATCTATGACTTAAAGCCAGAGGATTTTTATCAGCATGACCATAAAAAAATCTATTCTGCAATGGTTGAGCTTTACGAGAAAAACAAGCCTGTTGACGTTGTTACGCTGGCGGATGTTTTGGAATCAAAGAAGCTTCTTAACGATTGTGGTGGCTTGAAATATCTTGTTGGGCTTGCAACAAACTCACATGGTTCTGGAAACGCTAAACGCTACGCAGAGATTATCCAGGAGAAAGCGACTTTGCGCTCATTGATTATGGCTGCTGCTGAAATTCAGGAAGCGGCTTATAACAACGGTGATGCACAAAAGCAGTTAGACAAAGCTCAGTCAACCATCATGGCGATTAGTGACAACCGACAACACGGAGAGCCAAAGAAAGTATCTGAAATACTGCCTTCAAGGGTTGAACGAATTGATGCAGCCTTTAGTGGAAACATCAAGGCAATATCAACCGGATTATCTGACCTTGACGAAAAGTTAGGTGGAGGATTCGAGGGTGGTGATTTAGTGATTATTGCTGGAAGGCCAGCGATGGGGAAAACAACGCTGGCAGTACAGATTGCAGAGCATATCCAAAATCAAGAAGGTTGCGGGTTGATATTCACTTGCGAAATGCCTAACGGACAAATTGTAGACAGGCTGATTTCAACACACGCAAGCATCGCAAGCAACATCATCCGAAGCGGTAAACTCAAGGACGAAGATTGGGAAGGCTTAACTATGGCGTTAGGCAAGCTGGACAGCATGAATCTGTATGTGGATGACACCAGCTACACCATGTCAGCGATTGCATCAAAATCACGCAGCATCAAGCGCAAACATGGATTAAGTGTCGTTGTTGTTGATTATCTACAGTTGCTTTCTGGTTCAGGCGAAACAAGGGATGAGAGGATAGGGAACATATCACGCGGATTAAAGGCGCTTGCAAAAGAGCTTGATGTGCCGATTCTTGCGCTATCTCAACTAAATCGAGGGCTTGAGTCAAGAAGCGACAAACGCCCAATCATGAGTGATCTGCGCGAATCTGGGGCTATCGAGCAGGATGCGGACACGATTATTTTCATCTATCGCGACGAAGTATATAACCAAGATAGCCATGACAAAGGAACTGCTGAACTGATTGTAGGAAAGCAGCGCAGAGGTTCAACAGGAAAAGTCAGGGCGACTTTTATAGGTGAGCATACGGTATTCAAAGATTTTTCAGGCGCTCAAGTATGGGCTGATTTGCCATCCAATCCAAAAAAAGGATATGCAAGGGGATTTGAATGATTACTAAACTCTGCAATTACATCTACCTACGTTCCAAAGGCGTATCCATCAAAAACGCTATCCGCGAGCTAAACGGTATCGGCGACACGATGAAATACGTTTTAACGATGATTCTGTGTGTTCTAGCTGCATTCTTAATCTGGCTGTACCGAGTAGAAATAGACAGCTACGAGATTAACCTGAAACTTGACGCATTACAGCAAAAGATGAACGCGATGGAAGCTGCGAATAAGGTCAGTCATTACGAAAAGATGGTACTGAACTGCCTTAACGGAAACGACTTGCTGGTGGATGGTGAGAACAGGCCGTGCAAGGTTGGCAAGTATGAAGATGGAAAGGTGAAGATTTGAGCTGTTTAGGGTGCTGGCGTTGTGAAGATGAATCCAACCTGCGCACATTACGAAACGGCAACAAGGTTTGCAGTTGGTGCGATTGTTGGAAAGAAGAATGTGCTGATTACGAAGCAAAGGCCAAAAGACTGATGGCTTTAAACAAGCAGGAAATGGCACAGCAAGCAAAGATTTTGGAAAGCAACGGGTACGACTTAGGCAGGATCAAGAAAATCATTTTAAGGCTGAAAGGATAGATGATGGACACAGAAAAAATGTACTCGCTCACCTATATTCACAATGGCTTTGCATTTTCCATGCACGTTTTAGCGACAGAGAAAGAAATTGAGCAACATGCACAGAATTTAAACGGCGCATATCACCTACTGACCGGAGTGTTCAAGCTGCCTGACGATATGGAATGGGATGAAGGGCGTATGGATGTCATAGGTCAAAATGGTAACGATGGAATCCATTATGAAAACTGAAATAGACCCGCAAAAAGCAGTAGATTTCATTCGCGATAATGCCAGCAAATACGCACAGGCAAAAGCCAACAGGGTTCACCTTGAAGAATTTCGTAAGAGCAAAAAGGCGTTGTTATTTCAAGACGCGCCTGAAGGCACGATAGCAGACAGGGAATCCTTTGCTTACGGGCATCCTGATTACATTGAGCTTTTGGAAGGGCTTAAAGCGGCAGTAGAGCAAGAAGAAACGCTTAGGTGGCAGATAGAGGCAGCCAGATTAAGAACAGAAATATGGCGAACACAAAGCGCAAATGACAGGGCACTAGATTGGGTAGCAAGATGATGCGTAAATATAAAAAGAAAGACTTTAAGCAATACAAAAAATCAGTTTTGTACTGGCTTGATAGGTTCGGAATTACAGAATGGGAGGTTGATTTTAAACATCACAAAATTGATTCTACAGCGATAACAACTTACAACAATATATCGAAGCTGGTTTGTTTTCAACTTACGACTCAAATCGAGTTTGATTTTTGCGACCAAGACGACATAAACAAGCTGGCGTTGCACGAAGTTATTCATCTATTACTTGCTGATTTTGGTTATGCGATAGAGAAAACAAATAGTTACGACAGCGACCTGGTAATAGCTCAAGAACACGCGGTTGTGATGCGATTGATTAGGGCGATAGATGAATAAATCGCAAATGGGAACGCTCAATGATACGGGCTTGCGAAAAAGGTTATCTGTGAAATATCGCAACACCAAAACCGTGATTGACGGCATCGAGTTTGCCAGCAAGAGAGAGGCAAAACGCTATAGCGAATTGAAGTTATTGGAACGTGCCGGAGAGATTAAGGCGCTCGGATTGCAGGTTCCATTCCAGCTTATCGAGCCGATGCGAATATGTGGGAAACATCACAGGGCGATTATCTACATTGCAGACTTTGTCTATTGTCAGGATGGAAGGCGTGTAGTCGAGGACGTGAAGGGGTTTAAAACTGATGTTTACAACATCAAAAAAAGGCTAATGAAGTCAGTGCATAACATCGAAATAAAGGAAATTTGATGGGCTGGAATCTTAAAAGAAAAGTCACGATTGAGACATATATAGAAATCGTCAGGATGTTGCAGGAAGAAATGCCGAACTATGCCATTGCGTATGCTATCGGATTTAGCACAGTTACAACCAGGGTGCATATCAACAATATGATAAGTGCTGGATTGCTTGAATGCACCAGAAAAGACGGCAGTCACAATAAATACTACCGAGCCACAAAAGACTGGACTGATGACGAGATTGATGAAATGACATTCCACTTTTTCACCGGCGAAGTAGATAAGCCGGAAGAAGAAAAAGAAATTGACATTAACGAGCTGAAACGCATATCCAGCATATTCAATCTGGGGAAACAATTTTCAATAGACAAAGAGAAACAGCTTGAGGCTGAAAACAAGGTAAAGCGCGTATTATATGCTGAATTATTTCCAGTAACGCCGTTGCAGGAGCGCAAAACGCGCAAGGTACACATTGGCTCAACTTTCAATATGGTGTGATATGCAATCCAGTTTGGCAAAACTTATACCTGAAAGCATGGATTGCTTCAAGATAAAGCGCGAAGCATGGCAAAACGACAAGATATTGGTTTTAACGCCAGATCAGGCAAAGCGATTATCGCAACAAGAATACGAAACGATTAAACGAATAGGGGATAGGCTGTATGCAAGATAAAAAATACAACGCCATTTTAGACTTTTGCCAGAATGACTTTATCCACTGGTATTTATCGCGCGGCAGATATTTCAACTTCAAGCAAAAGAACATACTGGCACAGTTTATGCCGGATAAGTCACCGATAGAGCGCGATTATGCCAATTCTCCACTGTGTGCATATTTCTATCTGGCAATGGAGTTGCAGCACGACCGTAATCATGTTGATTACACATGTTTTATGTATGTTTATTTCGGTCGCTTTAAGCCCAAAAGCATCAAAGAATATCTGCATGTGGATTTGAACGACAGCATATCAAAGTCAAAACTTTACAGGATAGCGCACGAAACGGCAGAGCGTATCAACTCGCTGGCGATTGCGAATATGCGAATGAACGAGATGTTAAATAATCGTGGGAATGTGTTTCAAAAAAGCGACACATAATAGGTGAGAATTTTTAACGGATTTTAAGTATGATTATGCAAACATTGAAATAACTATCACAATTAGTTTCAATTGGTTGGCACTGCATTAAATTGCAAGCAAACATAAGCTCACTTCTGTGGGCTTTTTATTTTAAAGGCTCAATATGACGGCAAGCAAAAGAGAGCCGTCAAATGGCGGTATAAAGCATTTAGGAAATATTCAGCAAGCAAGGCATTTTAAATCGCCTCTTGTGTATGCATTGTGTGATGTAAATCTTAATATAGTTTATGTGGGTCAAACTAAAAACGCATATAAACGTTTCGGCAGTTATGCAAGTCCTAACGCTTGCCACAATGAGAATCTAAAAAACTGGCTTCTTAATAATGCCGCTTATGTAATCGCTTTAGACATTGACCCAAAAGATATTAATCAATCAGAAAAATTTTGGATTAAAAAGCTTGAAGGTCAATTATTTAATTTAATTTCAGGCGGCGCTCAATCGTGGCGCAATCATAAAACTATGCCATGGATGGCTGGTATAGGAATTGGGTGTCCAAGTGCGATTATTCTGCAACATTTAAATCGTAATGGCTTTAAGTGGCAACGCAAAGAAATGCTTACTCAAATTATCATCTCAAGAAATTCAATGAATGTAGTTGAAAGATGTGTGTTTGAAATCAGCCTATGCAAAGAAATTTTATTAAATCAATCACGGTTTAAAGCAGCGGCTGAAAAGTGGCTTTCTATAACATCAGAAAAAATGATATTTGCAATGGTTGGCAGCAATGGCTAGACCAAGTGCTTATACAAAATCATTAGCTACCATTATCTGTAACAGATTAGCTGATGGCGAAAGCTTACGTAAGATATGTTTATCTGAAAATATGCCAAGTAAAACATCTGTATTTAGATGGCTTGAAAACAATAAAGAATTTCGTGCTCAATACGCACGCGCACGCGAGATTCAAGCAGATGCACTATTTGATGAGTGTTTGGATATTGCAGATGAAGTGTGCAACGATATTCAAATTGATAAAGATGGTAATGAGCGCACAGATAATGAGGCAATACAGCGCTCTAAATTACGTATTGATACTCGTAAATGGATAGCTGGAAAGTTACGCCCTAAAGTTTATGGCGATAAGCAAGAACAAGAGCAGCCACAAGACTTGCTTGATAAGGTGTCAGAGCTTCTTAATAAATTGCCATCATGAGCGTGTACGCATTTGAAAGGCAATTAAGCAGGTGGTATCCTCTTATCCAGCATAAGACCCAACTTGAGCTTATAGCTGCTGTTGATAATGGTATAAGATTCCCATTAGTTCCTGCCGGAAGGCGTAGCGGAAAGACTGAGAGATTTAAACGATTTCTAGTAAAAAAAGCTAATAACATAGTTGGCCCATATTTTGCTGCTGCGCCTACGCACGATCAAGCAAAAAAAATATTTTGGGATGACTTGAAATCATTAAGTCTTTCAGCCACTCATCTTAAAAGACCAAGCGAATCAGGCCGCATTATCTATATGCCAAATGGCTCTGAAATCCATGTCATTGGTTTGGACAAGCCACAAAGGATTGAAGGTATCCCATGGAAGGGTGGCGGAATAGATGAGTTTGCTGATGTTAAATCAGACGCATGGGAAGCAAACATATACCCAGCTTTGAACACAGTAAATCCTAGCGACCCTGGATATTTGGCGTGGTGCTGGTTATTAGGCGTTCCTGACGGTCTTAATCATTATTATGACTTATGCGAAAAAGCCTCATTAGTTGAAAACGTAGATTTTAAAGTTTTCCACTGGATGACAGAGGAAATATTTCCAGATATGGCAGAAGCTGCAAAGCGTGTCATGTCTACAAAGCAATATAACCAAGAATTCAGGGCGTCATTTGAAACTGCTACAGGCCGTATATATGACGACTACGGCAAAGACAACCATACGAATGAAACTATTCAGCCGCATGAACAATTATGCTGGTATCACGATTTTAACTTTACCCCGCTTTCCAGTGGGATAGGTGTTATAAGAGATAATAACGTTTATCTATTAGAAGAAATCATTTTAACAAGTGCTGTTGCGCTTCAATCCGCAATGGAATTCTGCGATAGATACAAAGACCATAGAAATAAGCACGTTATTATTTATGGGGACCCTTCAGGAAGGGCTGGTGAAAAGCATGGCCATTTATCTGATTATTTGGAGATAGAAAAATACCTGACTTCTCAAGGGTGGAGATTCACTAGAAAAGTTAAGCCATCTACCAGATCAATAAAAGATGGACAAAACGCAGTAAGAGCAAAAATAAAAAACGCAGTTGGCAAAGTTTCGTTGTTTGTAAATCCATCTACCGCCCCATATACGCATAAATCACTTGCAACAGGACAGTTAAAAGAAGGCTCTACATTCTTAGAGGATGACACGAGCGAGTATCAACATATTGGAACTGCTGTAAGGTATTTCATAGATTATGAATATCCTGTAAACGGAAATAAATTAAACAAATCCCAACTCATAGGATTTTAATGAAAGTAGATGCTCAACATCCATATTACGCAGAGATGCTATCTACATGGCAAAAGTGCGATGACGCGATAGATGGGCAGGCTGCTATCCATGCTGGCGGGATCAAATACCTTCCAAAGCTATCAGGACAGACAGACGAAGAATACAAAGCCTACAAATTAAGGGCATCATTCTTTAACGCTGCAGGACGTACACATAACGGTTTGGTTGGAATGATATTCCGTAAGCCGCCGGTGGTTGAAATGCCTGCTTCATTTGAAGCAATAGCCAATGACATAGACTTGGCTGGCACTACATTAACTGGATTCGCCAACTGCCTGACTAAAGAGGTGCTAGAGATTGGGCGTATTGGTGTGTTGGTAGAGTTCCCGCAGGTAGTCGAGCAGCCGATTAACCAGGCTGAGGCTTCAGCGCAGAATCTAAGGCCATATTTAGCCACTTACGACGCGGAATCCATCATCAACTGGCGCGTGCAAAGAATAAATAACGTTTCCCAACCAACTAAAGTAGTATTGTTAGAGAGTTACGTTGTAGAAGATGATGGGTTCGAGGCTAAAGAAGATACACAATATCGAGTGTTGTATCTTGAAAACAACACCTATCTGCAAAGGGTCTACCGCAAGAGTGAAAAAGGCACTTTCATTCAGGAAGGCGAAGACATTATCCCTTTTGCAAACGGAAAGCCATTAAATTTCATTCCGTTCTATGTGTTTGGTGCTGAAGAAAACGGCTTTGAAGATAACTGCCCGCCATTATTAAGCCTGATTGACTTGAACATAGCGCATTATCGAGTTACTGCAGACTATGAGCATGGCTGTCACTTCGCTGGATTGCCTACTCCGATAGTGGCAGGATTTGAGCTGCCGGAGAATACTAAATTCTCTATCGGCTCACCTGTTTTACTTTCTTCGAGTTCACCAGATGCTAAATGGGGATTCCTTGAGTTTACAGGTCAAGGGCTTGGCGCTCTTGAAGCCAACCTTGAGCGAAAAGAGAAACAAATGGCCGCTATCGGCGCTCGCATGCTGGAACAGCAAAAGTCAGGCGTTGAATCCGAAGGCGCGATGCAGATGCGGTCGAACGGTGAAAACTCCGTATTAGCTAACATTGCCAATCTGATAAGCTGGCAGTTATCTAAAGTATTAACGTTCATGGCTGAATGGGCAGGCATCAATCAGGAAGTAAAAATAACACTGAATACAGACTATTACCCTGTAGGCATGACAGCACAAGAGCTGGCAGAGCTAGTCAAAGCATGGCAATCAAACGCCATCAGCTACGACACGCTATTCAACAACCTGAAGCGCGGTGAAGTGATTGCTGAAAATGTGACTCTTGATGACGAGCAGGAAAAAATCAGCACAGCGCAAGTAAATTTAAGTGAGGCTTGATAATGGGCGTCATTGAAATATCCACAATATTGCTAATCCTATTAAAGATAATAGGATGGATTGATGCTTCGTGGGCGCTTGTTTTTGCCCCAGCTGCATTTGCGTTTTCTTATGGTTTTTGCGTTGGATTTAAAAAACGTTTCATCATTGCTTTTAACAAAGCAAGGAACAAAGTAAATAATGACGGTCAACAACCAGCTAATTGATGCACAAATTAGCCATAACATTGATTTACAACGTTACGCCAATCATGTTGTTAATCGCATCATTAGGTTGCTCAATGATGTTGACGCTGACTTGTACGCTCAAATCGTTAGCGTGCTGGATAGGTTGCCAAAAGAAAGCTTCACAGTCGAAAGACTAGACGCCCTGTTATCGTCGGTAAGGACTTTAAATGCTTCAAACTACGCGCAGATAAGCAACGAGCTTAACGGTGAATTAAAATCGCTTGTAGAGTACGAAGCTGGCTATCAAAAGTCGCTGTTTGAAAACACAATTCCAGTGCAAATAAACTTGCAGACTGTGAATGTAGAACAGGTATATGCTGCGGCTTTATCCAGGCCATTTCAAGGCAGGTTGCTAAAAGAATGGATGCAAGGTCTGGAAGCTGACAAGGCAAATAGAATCCGTGATGCGTTACGCATTGGCTATGTAGAGAATCAGACAACTGATCAGATAATTCGTAGGATACGTGGCTCAAAGTCATTGAACTACAAAGACGGCATCATTGATATAAACAAGCGCAGCGCAGAATCAGTGGTAAGAACTGCATTAACACACTATGGCAACTTTACAAAGCAACGATTCTACGAAGATAACAGCGATGTGATAAAAGGCTTGCGCTGGACTTCTACGCTGGATGCAAGGACAAGCGAGATATGCGCTTCACGTGATGGAAAGATTTATCCTATTGACAGCGGCCCTAGGCCGCCGGCGCATTTTAATTGTTTACTTGGAGACACGAATGTAGCGACCTGTAGTTCTGTCTCTAATGCTTACAAAAGGGCATACAAAGGACTTATTGTTGATATTGTCACTAAGTCCAATAGACGTATTAGTATCACCCCAAATCATCCAGTATTGACTAGGGAAGGCTGGAAGGCTGCTGGCTTGCTTAACAACCTTGATGAGCTCGTCTGTGTCGATGATGTTAGTGTTTTTGGGGATAATTACAAAAATAGTGTGGAAGCCAAGATTGGAGATATATTTAGTTTTCTTGATGTATCTGTCGAGTCTAGCTTTATCGGTGTAAGACCAACCACCCCCGAAGATTTCCACGGCGATGTTACCGATTCCGAAGTCAACATTATTAGTATCGATAGCCATATTTGGAATGACGTTATTAAACGATTTAGAAAGAGCAGTGTAAAAGATTGGTTCATATCGAGAGCGAGAATCAACCTTTCCCTCTTTGGCTTTGGCTCTGTTTATAAGCTCTTTATGAGTGGCTTTAGAGCCGCGTCTAGATTCGTGAGCTTTGGTAGTGAGTTTTGCAATTTCCTGTGGAGTGGCTTTAGACATTCTTGCAAACTGTTGCTCAGACCTGTTTCGAAGGGATGGGTACACAGTTTTAAGGTAGGCAATAACTGGCATGGAGCTGCAAGACAGGTTGAGATGGCTATTAATGCCATTAGCGCCGATTCCGCTTTCGTAAGCGTTAATAATAGACTTTTTGATGTCATCAGAAAATTCAAAGTATCTGGAATTTTTGATAGAGATGCCATTGTCAATAAGCACTCTCTTGATAGCTCTATAACCAACGCTGTAAATATCGGCAATTTTATTAATGCTGATGTTATCAACGGAGCGAAGTTTGATAATGTTATCAGTGTCTGCTTTAGAGAAGTTGATGCGCATGTTTATAACCTCGAAAATAAAGATAATTGGTATACATCTAACGGCATTATAACACATAATTGTCGTAGCATAATGGTTGCCGTCACAAAGTCATGGAAAGAGCTTGGATTCAATATTGACGAACTGCCACCTAGCACACGTTCATCGATGGAAGGACAAGTTAGCGAAAAATTAACTTATAGTGATTGGTTAAGAAAACAAAGTATTGAGAGGCAAGAAGAAATACTTGGAGTCACAAAGGCGAAATTATTCCGTGACGGCGGATTGACACTAGACAGGTTCGTAAATAACACAGGCCATGTCTATACATTGGATGAATTAAGAAAACGCGATTCTGACGCTTTCAGAAAAGCAGGTATATAATTAACGGATGCTAAAACTAGCATCACATAATCCAAAGCCAAAAACAAGCAAAGTGCATTATTGCCCACAGTGCAATAGCAGCACATGGATTTATGTCAACTACGGAATAGCAGAGAAGCCGACACGCAAGCGATGTTGCATACATTGTCTAGCAAATGGAAAAGTAACAGTATTTTAAGAGCCGCCTAACAAGCGGCTTTTTGTTTTACCGAAGCTCACAGTCAGAGATTGTGGGCTTTTTTATTTTGGTCTGAGACCGACAACATCCTGAGGATAAAAAATGAGTATTGACTTGAACGCACCTGAGGTGCAAGAAGCGATTAAAGCGGCAGTAGAGGCAGCAACAAAGCCACTGGCAGATAAACGAGACGAATTGCTAAACGAAGTTAAAAAGTTACGCAAGGAATCAGCAATAAAGCCAGAGGATTTAGACAGGGTCGAATCTGAACGGGATGAACTAAAAGCCCAATTGGATAAAGCATTGAAAGATGCTAAAGACTTGAAGTCATCTGCTGAAAAAGCCACAAAAGCACTTGAAACAGAGGCTAAATTTAATCATCGACTGCTTGTAGAAAACGGACTGACAGAGGCTTTAACAAAAGCTGGAGTTACTAATCCTGCATTCCTCAAGGCAGTCAAGTCAACACTCGCAAGTCAAGTACAAGTCGTTACAGAAGGCGAGAATCGTATCGCTAAAGCTGGTGACAAGAACTTGGCAGACTTCGTAACCGAGTGGGCTAAATCAGACGAGGGTAAATACTTCGTGTCCGCGCAAAACAATAGCGGCGGCGGCTCACACGGCGGATCAAATAGTAATGGCAATGCAAAAACAATGACGCGTACCGCATTCGAGGCTTTACCAGACAATCAAAAAATGGAATTCAGCAAGGGCGGCGGCGTTTTAACCGATTAGAAAAGGAAAATTAAATGGCTAATACCTTAACCAACCTGATGCCTGATGTATATTCAGCATTAGACGTAGTATCCCGCGAGCTGGTAGGTTTCATTCCTGCCGTCACAATGGATGCAACGGCATCCAGAGCAGCGCTCAACCAAAACGTGCGCTCTTTCGTAGCGCCTTCCGTATCTTCAAGCAACATCACATCTGGTGTGGAAGTTCCAGACGCCGGCGACCAAACAATCGGCAACGTTAACGTGCAAATCACCAAAGCGAAGTTCGTACAGATTCGCTGGAGTGGTGAAGAAGATTTGAGCATGAACAGCGGCGGCCCTGGAGCTTCCGCGATTCGTGTGAACCAAATCGCACAAGCGATGCGTACACTTACCAATGAAGTCGAAGTTGATTTGTCTGCTTTGTATAACAAGGCATCCCGTCAATATGGCGTAGGCACCACTATCCCATTTGGCGCTGCTGGCGATTACACAGATGCGTCTTTTGCCCGCAAAATCTTGGTTGACAACGGCGCACCTGACAGCGATTTGCAACTGGTTGTAAATACTGGCGCTGGCGCAAACATTCGCGGCAAGCAAGGCGGTAAAGCTAACGAGGCTGGCACTGACAGCATCTTGCGTCAAGGCGTATTGCTGGACATTCACGGATTCGCAGTTCGTGAATCCGCACAAGTGAAAGTACACACAAAAGGCACAGCAGCATCCGCAACCACTAACAATGCTGGTTATGCCGTAGGCGCAACAACCATCACTTTGGCTGTAGCTGGTACAGGCACTATCGTTGATGGCGACACCATCACTTTTGCTGGCGACACCAACAAATACGTTGTCGCGTCTGGTGATACTGACGTTTCAAACGGCGGCACAATCACATTGGCTGCTCCAGGCTTGCTGAAAGCAATCCCTGCATCCGCAACCGCAATCACTGTAGACGCTACAGGGCCGCGCTCTATGGCGTTCCGTCGTAGCGCAATCGTTCTGGCATCACGTTTGCCAAGCCTGCCAGAAGGTGGTGATAAAGCTGTGGATCGCACTACAATCGTAGACCCACGTTCTGGTTTGTCTTTCGAACTGGCTATGTATCCTGGCTTCCGTCAGATGAACTGGTTCTTAGGCCTTGCGTGGGGCGTTCAAGCCGTCAAGACAGAGCATATCGCTTTGTTGGCTGGTTAATAAAGGCTAATTAAGATGGAAAAAGAAACCGTAAAAGTTAAGGCATGGGGCGAAGGTCAAGGCGACTTTGTTCTAGTTGACAAAGATGAATTCGACAACGCACCTGCTGGCACTTACGAGCTTTATCATGAAAATCAACCTGAAGTAAAAAAAGGCAAGAAATAGCCTGAACATCAAGCCCACTTAACAGTGGGCTTTTTTATTGGTACTAACTAAGGGCAAATATGGAAAAACCACTCATTTACACAAGCAAAGGGAATCTGCCTATTGATGACTTGGAGTTAAAAGTCGAATGGGAATTCTCCACAGGTCACATTGCATGTAAAGAGATTTATTTGCTGGATGGCGAAATAGTGAAGCAAGGCGCTCACGTTTACCAATTGCCTGAAGGTACAGAGATTTATATCAAGCAAGGCAATATAGGCTAACACGCAGGCAATATGTTATAATAAACTCTCTGCGGCAGAAGGCAAGATGTCAAGGCCTATGACAGATGAAAGAAAAGCTAGACAATTGGAAAATCTGAGAAAACCAGAGGCAATTGCAAAAAGGGCTGCATCTAAATGCAAACCTATCGCAACAGGTGAGGCGCGACCGGAATGACGCGAAGCGGCATGGAGGGCGTCGCACTCGACCGACGGGTTAGCCCGGTTTTGGTCGGATGCGCGTTTTAGTCGCATTATGTGGTATAATTTATGAATGAAAACACCAAAGCCATGCAAGCACGGGAATATAGCTGGGAGAGACAAAAGCTATCATTGCTTGTGCATTGACTGCAAAAAAGAAACCGCTATACGCCTGCTTGAATGGCAAAGAAAAAACAAAGATAAAGTTGGCGAGTACGCCAAAAAATGGAAAAAAGAAAACAAGGAGCAAAGAGATAGGATAGTCAAAAACTGGAGAGATAAAAATAAGGAAAAGGTTGCGTTAATCAGCGCAAAGGCAGGCAAGAAATGGTATGCCAACAATAAGATTCAGGCTAATACCCGAATAAGAGCAAGGCAGATTGCAAAGATTCAAAGAACCCCTGCATGGGCTAACAAGCAAGCGATTCTCGATATTTACAAAGAATCGTCAAGGCTTACCAAGGAAACAGGAATAAGACATGAGGTTGACCACTATTACCCACTTCAAGGGAAAACAGTAAGCGGCCTACACGTTGAGAATAATCTGCAAATCTTAACAAGAGCCAAAAACAGATCGAAGGGTAATAGATGAAAAATCAACCAATCCTTATCGGGTGCGAAGAGAGCCAGACGATAACCAAGGCACTGCGGGATGCTGGGCATGAGGCGTACTCGTGCGATCTTGCGCCGACACGGGGGAACCCTGCTTGGCATTACCAGCAGGACATTTGCGAAGTGATACCGACCAGGAGATGGGGGTTGATTATCTTGCACCCGGACTGTACTGCCATGGCAGTGAGCGGGAACCGCTGGTATGGGCGCGGGATGCCGATGCACCACAAACGAGAGCAGGCAATTGCCTGGACTGTCGGGCTTTGGGAACTGGCAAAGCAACACGGGGAGAGGGTTGCCCTCGAAAACCCGGTGAGCGTGATTTTCCAGCACCTCGACGCGCCGGTTTGCTATGTGCAGCCGTATGAGCACGGGCACGGAGAAACCAAAAAGACCGGGTTTGCCCTGCACAATTTGGAGCCGCTGAAACCGACCAACTTGGTTGACGGACGGGAGCAGCGTATTTGGAAGATGCCACCATCACCAACACGCAAGCGCGACCGGAGCCAGACGTTTGAAGGCATCGCGCAGGCGGTGGTGATGCAGTGGGCTAACGTCTGAGTTCAGCCGCTGCCGTAGGCAGTCGGCTGGAACGAAGTGTTAGGCCACAACGTAGCCGAAGCGAGAACACGATGCCCAGACACTGCCCAGGATGCAGCCACCCGACGATATGCCGCACGCACGGATGCGCTGCGCTGGAGTACAGACGCAACAAGGAGCGAAAGATGGAAGGACTGCCGAAGTTCAACCCCCGCAGCGATGCGCAGAAGCCGCGAAGCGAACCCGGCCCTGGTGACGACGTGCCGTGCGTGAAGTGCGGCGGCGCACTGGACACCGGGCTGGAATGCACAGAGTGCGGCCACGACAACTACGAGGCCGTGACCGGGAAGCCCTTTGGGGCCTAACATGTGTATTGATACTGGTGTTGTGTATAAATCACTGATAGAAGCATCAGAAAAAACGGGAATTGGTTTTACTGGAATAAGTAGAGTTTGCTTAGGAAAGTTAAAAACAACTCATAAATTAAGATTTAAGTATATGATTTAAAAGGACAATATGGCTAACTCTCAATCTATCGCCATTTCATTCAAAGTGGAACTATTTAACGGGATACACGCGCTAGGCACTTCTGTTGTCAGAGCTGGAACGGGCGCAGATACATTCAAGGCTGCATTGTTTCTGGCGACTGCGACTATCAACGCATCCACTACCACATACAGCACCACAGGCGAATTGGCAGGTACAGGCAACTACACACAAGGCGGCGTGACGTTCACATGGATTGCGCCTTCCAGCTCAGGCACGACAGCATTCTCTACCCCTTCGGCTTCATTTAGCTGGACTAACCTTACTTCTTCAGGCGCGTTTGATTGCGTACAACTGTATAACTCCACGCAAGGCAATAAAACAGTGGCAGCTTATACATTCGGCTCTCAAAACGTCACAGCATCCAACTTCAGCCTGACTATGCCGACTAACGACGCTACAACTGGCTTGCTACGGTTGGCTTAATGGCAAAGCCAGTATATCCGGCGGCGCTAATCACTGCGGTACGCGCCGCGGCGCAGACAGCTATGCAGTCAGCAGATGGCAGACACACCTCGCGCACTACAGTAGCGGGAAAGAACTACAGGATTGACGCGCAGTTCTTGGATAAGGTGAAGTCCAAGGGAATCTTTGTATTACGCGTAGAGGAGCGGTAGATGACAACGCCTAACGTAGTCGAGCACGCATTTACCACGCTCGCGTCATTGACGAACAACACGCTGACAAACCTTACACAGACAACGATCTACCTGCCGGAGAATGGCAAGACATTTAAGTCTGTCATCGCCTACATCTCGTGTGATGACATCATCACTGCCACTGGAGGTACGCTTACCACCAAAAACTTCGGCCTTCGGCTAGGCGCCGCTGCATACACGACAGTGAGTAATGCGAACGCATATACGAACTCAGGGGAGAACGCGAGCTGGCAATTCGCGGTAGATTTTACCAGCCACTTTACGACAAACTGGACAGGCACGAGCATGACCTGTGACTTCCAGCTTCAGATTAACCAAAGCACAGGTACGACCTTGAACATGGTCAACGTAAGTGTCAAGTTGGAGGTTGTGTATGAGCATGACGAGACTGCCACTACGCGAATCAAGACTGTGCGAATTCCGCTGAACGCCCCAGTCGGCGCGCTCACTACAACAGCTACAACTTACGATACAATACCGAACCTGAGTACTCGACTAGGAGAGGCAAGCAAGGTATTTCGGAATATCTTTGTAGAAGTACAAGGGAACGAAGCTCGCAACACGGCTGTTACAGACCACACGATGACCATTGGAGTTGGCGCTGGCTCGGTAACGACAGGGAACTTTGAAGGTGCGCTGGCAAGTGATAGGTGGTTTAAGTACATCTACAACGTTACTGGCTCCATCAACACTGGTGCGACACAGAACTTCCAACTGAGCGACACGGTAGGTAGGAACAATCACCTACAAGCTACGCTAGTTGTTACCTATGAGTTCGATGCTTCCACAAGTACAGTAGTGGAGCAGAGTTTGTTGCTGCCTGTAGACCTTCCGGCGGAAATTGCTGGGGGTACAACTTCCGCAGACTCCGCCCGTATTTCAGTAGAGATTTACGTGGAAGAACCCGGAACTATTACTACACGTGAGTTGGCGTTCTATGGTTTCTGGACGCAGGTAGCCGCTATCGGTGGGTTGAACATGCGGCTTGGAACAGGCGCCTTCGTGGCCTACACAGATACGGCTTCCGTACTGTGTGGCTGCAACGGCGCGATGGTGCGAAACGATGCAGCTATTACCTTGGTGCGTGGTAAGAACACGCTGACTTTTGATGTGTACCGCACGGATACTACTGACTTTGCATGGGGTCTCTGCGGCTACTTCGTGATTAACTACACCAGCGGCAAGTCTTCTCAAGGCATTGATAGACACAACAAATCTGTTCCATTCCCAATAGCATTGCAAGGCACAGGAGCGGTAAACACGGTGTTCGAGTCCGCAGCTATTGCTCCGAATATCCCAGAAACAAATTACTTCATCAACCACCTAGGTGTGATTGTAGCCATCATGGGGCAGGGAACGGTGGTATCTGGTATCTATTCGCTGGCTGCGCAGGTAACAGCGGCAGAAGGCGGGCAGGCTTGGGCGGGAGTCAATAGCATCGCGCAGCAGCACGACAATGAGGCAGGCGTGTATATTCAGGCTACTGAATTTAACGACTTCTTTAAACAGTGGCCTAGCGACCCGCGCACCGGCAGGCTGGATATTGAAACGGCTAGGAAGTGGAGGTTAAGTCATGCTGCGGCCTGTGCCCTGCGCGACATCACTGCATGGATTACTTACCATGGGATTACTTTCACATCCGCAGGCGACATTGCAGGATCGGGCGGCGGATCAGTGGATATTGAGCTGCATCGTGAAAGCGATGGCCTTGTATTGGCAACAACATCAAGAACAGGAAACGGCGCGTATTCGATGACGTACTATGACAACATAGAAACCTGTTTTGTCGAGGCGCGGGAATCTGGCACGCTGATTGGAAGGAGTGATGACGGCACTTTAAGCGGGAGTCCATAATGGCGTTCGACATATCGTTAAGAGACAACGGCGCAAGCGCGTTTGATATATCACTTAGCGCGGGGTCTTCGCCAGTCAACGTAGCTTTAACAGGACAATCCGCTACAGCCAGTCAAGGCACATTAACTGCAAGCATTTCAGAACTGTTAAGCGGATTAGGTTCTACCGCTAGTCAAGGCACGATAGCTGTAACAATCGCGGCTTTTCTGTCTGGACAGGCTATTACAGGAAGTCAAGGCACTGTAACGCCTAGCGGTGCGGTAAACGTACAGCTAAGCGGTCAAGAGTCTGCATTCAGTACAGGCAGTTTATCTGCAAGCGTAGTTAAAGCACTCACTGGCACGTCAGGAACGTATCAGCAAGGCACATTAGGCGCGTTTACAAGCGTTTTATTAAGCGGCGTAGCTAATACCATAGCGCAAGGCGTTTTAACGTCTGTAATAACAAAGTCTCTGTTAGGCCAGTTCGGAACATTCCAGCAAGGGGATGTAACGCCAGAGACAGGCGTGGCGATTCAACTGACAGGGCAGCAGGCAGGCATAGCTCAAGGTTCGCCGGCAAAAATTATAGCAGTAGCTTTGTCAGGTGAGGTTTCAACTTACCAGCAAGGCACTTTAACGGTATTCGGTCAAGTAATACCGCAATATCCGCTTGAAGGCATAACAAAGACTTACCCATTACAGAACAGCACAAACCCTGATTATCCGTTATCAGGCATTGATATAGATTACCCATTGGATTGATATGGCACTCTAACAAAGGCAAGTTCAATCACATATCGAAGCCTTGTAAATATTGCAAAAAAGAAATTGTTGGAATGCCATCATTAGTAAATAAAAGGGTTTATTGCAGTAATGAATGTTTTGCAAAAGCTATCACTGGCGACTTTGATAAATTATTAAAAAATTACCAAGTTGATGATGATTCTGGCTGCTGGATATGGAAAGGAATCACTAGGGAAGGTTACGGCAGAATTAAAATATCTGGAATGCCAGTTTTACAAGCTCATAGAGCGAGTTATGAACACCATGTAGGTAAAATACCAGAAGGTCTTGTTATAGACCATTTATGTAGAAATAGGTCTTGCATTAATCCTAAACACTTAGAGACTGTAACAATTGCTGAAAATATTAGACGTGGCGAACAAGGCTCTAAAGAGTCCATGAGAAAGCATTGGGAAACTCGGCGAAAAAATATGAAAGGCAAAATTGAATGAGTTTAATAGTTGAGTCTGGGGCTGGAAGTTCACTGAGCGAAAGTTACTCAAGCGTATCTTATGCGGATACATATTGGAGCAACCGGGGATGTGCCCCCTGGGCAACCTTGACAACCGCACAAAAAGAAGAATCCTTGCGCAGAGCCACAGATTATATCGAGCAAGTCTATGGGCAGAGCTTTCAAGGTTACAGAATCAATTATACGCAAGCATTGAGCTTTCCTAGAGCTGGAGTAGTGGTATATGGGTACGATTTATCCAGTTCCGTGATTCCTGAATTGCTGATTAAAGCCAATGCAGAACTTGCCTATAAAGCAGCGCAGGGTAATTTGTCACCAGACTTGACACAAACGGTAGTGCGAGAAAAAGTTGACGTTCTTGAAGTCGAATACGCAAAAGGCAGTTCTTCCATCGTCAGGTATCGCGCAATTGATAATTTATTGTCGCCATTGTTGACGATGGTTCCTAACGGCGCATTCCATAAACTGGTACGGGCATGACTTTCAACTACAACCGTTCTTTATCGCTCGCAGACAAGTTGCTGGCTAATTTCGGGCAGACAGTGACAATCAAGCGCATCGTGAATGGCAGCTATGACCAAGACACCAGCGAGCAGACTGTGACAGAATCTACATATTCTGCTTACGGCGTATTACTTGATTACAAGAAACTTGAATCAGGCAATTCGCGTGACGGCATGATAGAAGTGAATGACAAGAGATTGCTAGTTTCTGCCAAAGGATTGACAGACGTGCCGAACGCCAATGACAAGGTGACTATCGGAACGGATACATGGAACGTCATCAACGTGAAGTCAATCAAGCCTGCTTCTATCGTAGTTCTTTATGAATGCCAGTTAAGAAATGGCTAGAAATGAAAGAGTGTACTTGCTGTTTTAAATTTAAAGAGTTTGGTAATTTTCATAAAAATTCTAATTAATTATTCTAAATTAAACAAACATAAAAGAAGAATAAATGAGGAAAACAGACGTTCTAGAATTAAAGAGTCAGGCGGAATTTTGTCAAAAGATATTTCTTCAAAACTTTATAAGTTACAAAAAGGTAAATGTGCCTGTTGTGGAATTGATTTAAATCAAAAATATCATCTTGACCATATACTCCCGTTAGCTCTGGGTGGAATGAATGTAGATTCAAATATTCAGCTTCTGTCACCAAGATGTAATCTTAAAAAAGGTAAAAAAAATCCAATAGATTATATGCAAGCTAATGGATACTTAATTTAATGAGAAACGACAAATTCCGCGCTGGCATGAAGAACACCATAGCCAAAGCGCAAGCCACGCCTGCAATCTTCATGAAGAAGTTATTAGTAGAGCTTTCCAATCGCGTGATTATGAAAAGCCCAGTGGATAAAGGGCAATTCATAAACAACTGGATGGTTGGTAATGGTGCGATTGATACAACCACAAACGAAAATACAACAGAAAAAAACGCTGCTATTTTAAAAAACTCACTAGAAATAAACAGTCTTAAAATAAACGGTCAAACGATATACATAACCAATTCTTTGCCGTATGCATATAGGCTAGAGTATGAGGGCTGGTCAAAAGTAAAAGCGCCTGCTGGTATGGTGAGAGTGACGTTGGCAGAGTTGAACAGTATCACAAATAAAGTGGCATTCGAGGTTAAAGGCAGATGAGCGCATTAAAGATTAGACAGGCATTAGAGAAGCATCTTGCCACGCTTGCGCCTTCAATCTCTACGGCTTATGAGAATGCAGACTTTACGCCTGTAAACGGCGTTGCGTATCAGCGCGCAAACCTATTGCCTGCGGCCCCTGACAATTCAAGCATGGGTGATAAGTATTACCGCGAATTAGGCGTTTTTCAAGTGACTTTATACTATCCAGTCAGCACAGGATCAAAAGACGCTTATACACGCGCAGAAAGCGTTAAAACCCTATTTAAACGCGGAACCACGCTTACTCAAGGTGGTGTGGATGTGACCATTATATTCACTCCAACAATAAATCCAGCGTTTTACAGTGATGACAGGTATTGCCTGCCTATCTCTATTTATTACCAGGCAGACATATTTCTTTAACTTACCCTGACAAGGGATTGCAATACGCCGCCATAGTGCGGCTTTTTTATTTTCTGAAAGGCACATTATGGCTATCGGCATCGGCGTTGTAAAACAAACGCGCTTCAAACGGCAAGCATCAAAAGGCACACTAGCTGGAACTTCAGGCGGGCAGATTCTTCGCCGTGAGACTTCAACTTTTGAACTTGCAAAAGAGACTTACACCACAGAGTCAGAAATTACATCTACTCAGCAGCTATTAAGCAACCGTCACGGCGTTAAAACAGTGAACGGCGCTATCAGTGGCATCCTGTCTGCTGGCACTTATTCCGACATGGTATCTGCTGTGTTACGCAGGGATTTTGCGGCTGTTACAGCCTCAACTGGCGTATCTTTGACTATCGCAGGTACTGGCCCTACTTACACAGTCACTCGCGGCGCAGGTTCTTTCCTGACTGACGGTTATAAAATCGGCATGGTGGTTCGTCTTTCCGTAGGCTCTTTGAACGCTGCAAACATCAACAAGAACTTGCTGATTACCGGGTTAACGGCAACAGTTCTAACAGTGATGCCAGTGAACGGCGTTGCTCTAGTGGCGGAAGGCCCAATCGCTACTTGTACCGTAACCGCAACAGGCAAAGTTACATATACGCCAGCAACAGGCCACACCAACATCTACTACACGGTAGAGGAGTGGTCATCTGACGTGCCATCATCCGAGCGTAACCAGGATGTGAAGATTTCAAGCGTTGACTTGAGCTTGCCTGGTAGTGGCAATGCAAAAGTCGCCATTAACGCGGTAGGATTAGACCAGACAAGTGCAGGCACTGTTTACTTCACTTCGCCTACTGCTGAAACTGCCACAGGCGCATTGGTTGCAGCTTCAGGTTTGTTGTTGGTAAACGGCACGGCTCAAGCTGTCATCACCGATTTATCTATCAACATCAATGGCAATGAACAGCCAGGCGACGGCGTTGTAGGCACTAACCTTCGCCCTGACATTTTCAGGGGCAAAGTCATGGTTAGCGGTTCGTTCACTGCTTACTTTGAATCCGCCACTATCCCTGACCTGTTCAGAAACGAGACAGTCACATCTTTGGTTTCCGTGCTTTCTGACGGAACAGCTGCGACAGCAGATTTCATCTCTATTGCTATCCCTCGTCTGGATTTGAACACATCCAGCCCTGATGACGGCGAAACTGGATTGAAACGTACTTATAGCTTCGTGGCTGAGTACAACGCTACAGGCGGTTCAGGACAGACAACCGAGCAAACCACATTGATGATTCAAGACAGTCAGGCTTAACAGTTTAGCTGACGGATAGGGGATAACCCGAAACGCGCCGCCCTTCGCTTTCCGTTGGCTATCTTTCAAGGGCATAAGAAAGGGCAACTATGGCAATTGATATTTTAAGTTTAGACGCGGTGAAAGAATCAGAGCAAGGCTTTGATCTGAACGTTAAGAATCCAGACGGCAGTGATTCTGGCGTGATTCTCATCGTTTTGGGTAAGCACGCAAAACAAGTGACGGATTGGTCAAAGCGCGAATTTGCAAAACTTCAAAAAGAAGAAGAAATAGCTAAACGCCGCAAAGAAGAGCCAAAGCCTAAGACCATAGAAGAACTAGAGGAATTTAGCCATCAAGGGGCTTTGATTCGCGTCATCGGCTGGAAGAACGTAAAACAAGAGTTCACGCTAGAACTATTCAGCCAAGTGTTGAAACGTAACCCGCACTGGATAGAGCAAATATCGGCAGCAAGTGAAGATGCTGCAAATTTTACCAAAGCTGCGTAGATGATTTATTAGCCTACGCAGAAAAAGAGTTTGAGCTTAACGAAGTAGGGAAAGACGGCAAAACGCTCAGGGAAACGCTGGAAACCGTTGAAAAGATGACAGGCAGGAAGCCACAGGAATTAATCAATCCTGCTGAGTTCCCTGCCGTTTTTTTTGAAGTATGGGAATCATTTCAACGATTAAGCGCAAGAAGAAGCAATAACGGCATGGGATTAAATCCAATCACTTATCTCGATATAGACGCTTTCTGCCGTGTAACAAAAACCCATCTGACTGACTTCGAGATTTCAATCATAGAACGGCTAGACATGCTTTTGCTTAACTCAATCAATAGGATTAAAAAGTGATAGACGTAAACACCATAGGCATTGGAGTCGATACGCGCGAAGTAAAGAGCGCGGTAACAGACTTGGACAGGCTTGGAAAGGCCGCAGATAACGCCTCTCGCAAGGCCGACGGCCTAGATGACTCTAGCAAAAGGCTGGAAAAATCAACTCACGCATTATCTGGCGCATTGGGTCTTGCTACAAGGGCTTTTGGTGCGCTCGGTGTTGGTTTGTTAGCAAAAGAGTTCATTTCCGCATCTGACGCAATGACGAAGATGCGCGGGCAATTATCCAACGCCACAAAGTCGCAAGAAGAGTTTAACGCCGCATTCTCTAGCGTTAGAAGTATCGCCAATCAGGTGCAATCTGATTTGGGATCGATAGGCACGGTTTATGCCCGTCTATCCAATGCTTTGCAGGACATGGGAGCAAGCCAGCAGCAAGTCACAGACGTGACTAAAACGATGGCTTTGGCTTTAAGGGTCAATGGCGCGAGCGCTGCTGAAACATCGTCCGCATTGCTGCAACTATCACAAGCATTCGGGGCAGGCAAGTTGTCTGGTGATGAGTTCCGTTCTGCAATGGAATCAGCGCCAAACCTGATGCGCGAACTTGCTAAATCCATCGGCGTTCCAATAGGACAACTGAAAGAACTGGCGGCGAATGGGCAAATCACTTCAGACATTCTGCTGAAAGCATTCAGCAATCCTGAATTGCTGAAGTCTCTCGAAGCTCAAAACGAGAAGATGAAAACAATATCTGGGTCGTGGCAAGAGTTAAAAAATCAATTGGTTGAGCTAGTTGGTGTTTTAAACAACAAGACTGGCGCAAGCGATTGGATTTCAGAGCAGTTATCTGGCGTTAGTTCATGGCTTAATCAAATTAAATTCACTATCGAGAATGGTAATTGGTTCGACAAACTTGCCATCATGCTTGGTTATAACACCAAGTCTATGGCAGTGATGAATGCCGCGCAAAAAAACAATGGTGCGCCGATAGATTTTGCAGGAATTAAAAAATTCAGAGAATTATCGACCCTTGAAAGCAAGGCTGGTTTTTTAGAAGGATTGCCATCTGACGGCGTTTTTTACGGCAACAATGGCGTAACGACATTTGGCAAAGAGCTATCTGCAATCCGCAAAAGAATTAACACATACAAGTCAGAGCTTGGGATTTCAGGTAACACAACAATACCTATTACTGATACCTATATGGGTGCGCCGAATTTTGCGGTAGAGAAAAAAGAAGGCGCAGGCGGATATGATGCAAGAAGTTATAAGGATTTCAAATCATACGAAGATGCGGCTAAAAAACAAAAAGATTTGCGCGACAAAGCCAATGAACAAGCACTGAAAGACTTGCAAGATCAAGTAACTGAAGAATTTGAAGCGAACGAAGCTATTTATAAATATAAATTTGATAAAGAAAAAGATTTTGCAGAGTTTAAGAAAAAACAAGAAAAAGAACTGAATAACGAGGTTGAGAAACACCTTAAAGCTGTTCAGCGCTCAGAAAACAAGATTCTTGACGAAAAGCATAAAAAAGAAAAAGACGCACTAGAAAAACTATCACGCCAGCAAGAACAGATGGCGCGTGAACTTTCACAGGCCTTCACAAACGGCTTGTTTGACAGCTTCAAAAAAGGCGAATCGTTTGGTAAATCAATGATCCGCAATCTGGCAGCTTTGGCGCAGACATGGCTTTCGCGCATGATTGAAGGCCTGTTCACTGGAAGCGGTGGCATCGTATCTACGCTTGGCGGATTGCTTGGCGGAACGGTCAGCACCAGCGCGGTTGCTGGCACAGCAAATAACGTACTCACTGGCACAGGCTCTAACTCGATATTCGGTACGCTTTCAGGGATCAAGGATTTTTTCACTGGCGGGGGTATGAACGCTGCCGTCGATGGCGCGATTCAAGGCCTTGCAGGAAAATTAAGCGGATGGGGATTTGACAAGTTGGGATCGTTCCTGTTTCACAATTCAGCAACACTCGCCAACGTTTTACCATTCGCTGGCGCAGCATTGCAGGCGCTGACAGGCAACGTGAAAGGCGCAGCATTCACCGCTGGCGGCGCTGCACTTGGGTCTGTCATTCCCGGTGTCGGGACGATAATCGGTGGCGCTGTCGGCAGCCTTGTTGGCAGCTTGTTTGGCGGTAAAAAACTGCCGCCGCGAGTGACTCAAAGTAGAGTTGGCACATATTCAAATGGCGTATTTTCAGCAAGTGAAGGGGCCGATCGCGGCAAAAGAAAACTGGGGGCATCCAGCCAGTTAGATTCGCTTAATGAAACATTTGCTAAAACCCTAAATACACTGTTTGGTGCGTTTGATATTGACACCAACATCATATCAAAAGCCCTTCTGACAAAAAAGAAGAACACAACTTCTGTTTTTGAGGCAAATGTTAATGGTGAGCAGTTAAGCGCTTATCGTGGTAAGTTTGGCAAAAAAGGCACATTTGAGCAAGCATTTCAGGCTTTAGTTGAAAATGCACTTGGCCAGATGACAGTGCAAGCCATTCAAGTTTCAAAGCTGCCAGATGGCATTAAAAAGTTCTTTGACGGACTGACCAAGAAAGAAGATGTCACAGGGGCAATCAATGCTTTAGTCAGCTTGAATGCTGCATTGAAAGATTTGCCTGCTGTATTCAATCAGGTGCGCGATGCTATTAATACTACCGCCTATAAAACCAGCATTGCAGACTTACAAACACTGTTTGCTAACACGCAAACATACACCAGCCTGTTCTACACGCAGCAAGAACAGTTTGACACGTTCACCAAACAATTGACGAGCCAGTTCACTGAACTGAACTCCACTTTGCCGGCCACCCGCGATGGGTTCCGCTCTCTCGTAGATGGCTTGATGAACGACTTCAGCGAATCAGGCCGCAAGCAGTTTGCAGGCTTGGTGGCATTGTCCGGCGCGGCTGACCAATACTACAAACAGTTAGAAGCACAGAAAAACGTGCTCAACGACATCGCATCGAACTTGAGTTCAAACTATTTCAGCACATCATCCGATTATGCGGTAGGCGTGGCGATGGCAAGCAATGGCATGGATTATTCGAGCACGCTTGGGGATTTTGCCAGCGTTTCCCGTGCTGGCGACCCTGGATTGATTGCTACCGTGAAAGCATTGGTCGCTGCAAATGCAGATACTAAGGCGCTGTTAGAGGCTGTCGTTAAAGCGGTTCAAGAATCGGCGCGAATACATAAGATATGGAACGGTGACGGATTGCCAGAAACGAGGGTCATCTAATGCAGGCGATTACACCATTCACTGTTAATGATGCGACATTGCTATCAACGAATATTGCTGAAAGCGATTATCCGTTGTTCGACATCGGCACGACTTATGCCATCAACACCACGTTGATATATGTCACCACAAATACCCACTGGGTAATCAAGTCGCTGGTCAATGGGAATGTCGGAAACATACCGACCGGATTAGATACAGATACGAAATGGAAAAAGGTATCAGAAACAAACCGCTGGAAAATGTTCGACCTGAAGCATACCAGCCAGACCGTGAACGATACCAGCATCAGCGTCACGGTCGCAAGTGTAAGCATGACGAATGCACTTTACTTAGGAAACATTGACGCGGCTACGCTGACCGTTTCAGGCGTAGACCAATATTCAAACAGCATCTACAACGAGACAATTAGTCTTGTAGATAACAGCAACGTTTATGACGCTTGGACTTATTTCTTTGCGCCAATCCTTTACAAGACAGATGTTGTTTTACCCGACTTGCCTCCATATGCATTAACTGAATACACCATTACCTTATCCAAAACAAGCGGAACGGTGAAATGCGGAACTTGTATCATCGGGCAAATTATCGAGTTCGGCGACACCAATTACGGGATGACATCCGGTCTGCTGGATTACTCAGTCAAGCAAGCGAATGAGTTCGGCGATTACGTCTTAACCGAAAGAGCGTACAGCAAGACGCTCAATATTAATGTTAGCGTGATAAAAGGCAATAGCGACCCATTGATGGCCTTTGCTGTAAGAAACAGGGCAAAACCTTTAGTCATCATCGGGCATATTGATTATGTAATGAGTTATGTATTTGGGTTTTTCAAGGACATTAAAGGCGTGGTTAATTATCCGACACATTCTTTATTTGTCATCGAATTTGAAGGATTGAGTTAAATCCAGTTAGTAAACCAAGCCGCCGAAAGGCGGTTTTTTTATGCATGAAAGTTAAATTATGCCAGTAAGAACCATTACCGCATTTCCATCAAGAACAGCAGGTCTTACGCAGGATCAATTCTCTGCACAAGCTGAACAGTCTCTAAATGACATTGCAGGGGCGGTCACTGATTTTAACGCAGCAGCATCTGCATATAACCTTGCTGTTCAGACAACATCTTCAAGCTCTGTCTTGATTGGCACTGGTTCCAAAACGTTCACCGTTTTATCAGGGCTTGGCTTTGTAGTAGGAATGACGTTACGCATCGCCAACAGTTCTACTAACTACATGACAGGCGATGTCACTAGCTATTCATCCACTACTTTAGTGGTCAACGTCACATCGGTTGCAGGCTCTGGCACATTGGCAAGCTGGACAATCTCAATGGCAGCGGTAGGTGCTGCGACAGCCACCAACGTATTCAATACGCCAGCAGGAAATATATCATCAACCAACGTGCAAGCCGCTATCAATGAGCTTGATACAGAAAAGCTATCAAGCGCAGCAGGCGCAGTCACAGACACCAATCTTAACAGCATCATCACTGCTGGCACCGTTGGCAATTCATCCAACATTCCAGTGGTCACATATAGCGCAAAGGGAAGAATCACCGCAGTATCCACAGTCGCAAAGATTGCATCTACCACAGCTCAAAACACCACGGCAGGTACTTCGATAGACTTTACTGGCATTCCTTCATGGGCAAAGCGCATCAAAATGATGCTGGTCGGCGTTTCAACTTCAGGAACGTCGAATGTCATCGTACAGATAGGGACATCAGGAGGAATTGTCTCGACTGGATACACGGGCGTTTCTGATAACCAAGCGAGCGCAGGTGGTGCGGCGACATCATTTACAAATGGGCTTGGGCTTGATCGAACGGCTGCGGCTACATATTTAAGGCATGGGATTGTTGAGTTTTTAAATGTCACAGGCAATACATGGGTAGGAACTTATATAGGAAGCACGACTGGAACATCGACTGTTGCATTTGGCTCAACGCAGATAGCACTTGGCGGGGTTCTTGACAGGATAAGGCTCACAACATCCGGCGGCACTGACACTTTCGACGCTGGTTTAGTCAACATTACATACGAGTAAACTATGATCACACAAAACATCCGCAACCTGGTTGCACAAATAATTGCAGAATGTGACGCGATAGATGCGCAGGGGGGGCAGAACCCCCCGCCACCATCCTTGCCGCCAGCTTTAGATTGTCTTGCTGGCACCGTTCCGCCAGCAACCAGCATGTATTCTGACGAGCTGAATGAAACGGCGTGGCTGAACAAACGCGCCACATATCGCACCACGATGAAGAGTGCGCCTAGTGGCTCTATCATGTTCATCGGTGATTCGATGATCGAGCGTGGCGATTTCAGCACCATATCGCCCTATGCCGTTAATCTTGGCATTTCGGGCGAAAGCTCACGACAGTTGCAGTACCGCATCAATGAGACCGATATTAACAATCAGCCGAATCTGATTCATCGCGCGGGTGCTGTGGTGATTCTGACCGGCGTGAATGATTTATCAGATTTTCGAAACGGCACGCCGAACAACGCCGCCGACACCGTGAAGATAATTCTCGACAGAATCATTAACTGGACAAGTGGAAGGGTCGTCATTTGCAAAGTCATTCCTGTGGATTCGGCAGTGTTTTCCGTGCCGACGAACGAATCCATCCAGCGCTTAAATGGATACATATCCGCGTATTCGACCAAGCCATGGGTGAAGGTGGTGGATGTCAACGCAACATTAGCGCCGCAGGGGTCGCTGCTGCCTCAATATCATGTGGATGGGCAGCACTTGAGTACTGCTGGGTATGACGTGCTTAAATCAGCGATTTTCGCCAAGCTGGGTGAGTTCGGGCTGTGAGCCTGTTTGTGACGAACGAATTAAATGAGGGAACTATGCCAACGCCTGAATGCAAAGCCAATCTAATAAATCAAACCGCCATCTTTGTGACAGGCCTTGTCGGGCTTATCGTATCCCCTGCATCGTGGGGTGGATTATTGGGCGCGTGCTTCGGTATCGCGTTTGGGAAACCTGTAAAATTCTGGTTCACTGGCGTTGGCTGGCTCGCGTTTGGCATCGTTGTGAGTGTTCTGTCCAATAGCTATGTCACCAAGCTGATAGATCACATCGGCGCCGGATTCGCGGCATTCGTTATCGCATTCATTGTCACTATGTTCAAAGAGCGGATATTCGATTATGCGCTTAACTTTCTGAACGCGCGGGTGAACCATGATAAGTGAACTGATATTTGCCATGCTATGCAGATTTACGCTGCTGGTTTCAT
>WBZT01000333.1_pt1 | contig 39881 bp, 40 predicted proteins | sample 5204241 | NCBI WGS metagenome assembly WBZT01 (sample SAMN12344358, study PRJNA552823) | activated sludge metagenome | biome: Activated sludge suspended growth; feature: Nitrification reactor; material: Wastewater; isolation source: activated sludge from nitrification reactor of wastewater... | reverse complement strand
TCTGGGCCTACCCCATCTGCCGGGAAAGACCGAGAAGACCCTCATCGATCCCAGCGCTGAGTTCTCACAAATGTAGTGACCAATATCGCCATCTGAAAATCGCAACCCATTGAAAATATGAGAAGCTTTTGGGGGCGGTGACAAAGATAGGTTAAGTTAATGGCATTGGCGTTTGGGCTGCACGCTTCTTGGGTGTTTGCCGATGTGGCCTTAGTCGAGTTCCACGTCATCTATCGGGTTTACCAAGCCGTTGACAATGTTCGCCGCCAGAACGCCAATCCCCCCCAGACTCACGTACAGCCCCTACCTCTGGTTGACGGAGAAGGCTCCTGGAATTCCCGTCAGATCGCCTAGTTCGACGACATCAACACCTACCCCGTCGCATCCACCTACCGGCCTCGCCTTTCAAGCTCACAGCGGGTGCGGTGACCTTATTCTAGATACATGGGATCGGACGACTATTGGCCCATACCAAACGTAACAAAGCCCTAAACTTGGCAATTCGGGCAGAAAAAACTTGATCTCTGCCCAATCTTTTCCCGACGGATCGGGGTACCACAATGCTGGCAAGCTTGGCCTTCACGGCCATAGGCCCGAAGTTTGCGGGCGAAATATCCGGGATGACCGTCCTCTCTCACGAAATCCCGCAGACTCGTACCCCCGGCGGCGATGGATTCGCCCAGAACCGTGCGAATGGATGAGGCGAGCAGATCGTATTGCACCGCGTTCACCTGCCCAGCGGGCCGATTCGGATGTATGCCAGCAAGAAAGAGGGATTCACTGGCGTAAATGTTGCCCACGCCCACCACCACCTTGGCATCCATGATGAAGGCCTTCACGGGCAATTGACGGTTGTGCGCGCGGAAGAACAAGTAGTCGCCATTAAAACCGCCTTCCAGAGGTTCTGGCCCCAGATCCCGGATAAGAGGATGATCCTCAGGTGGTTCCGCTGTCCAGATAAAGAGGCCGAACCGTCGGGGATCACGCATGCGCAGGCATCGTCCATCTTCAACTACCAGGTCCAGATGATCGTGGGGCCCAGGCGGAGTTGTTTCGGGCACGATTCGCAAGCTGCCGGACATGCCGAGGTGAATAAGCAGGCTGCCCTGTTCTAGGCCCATCAGCAAGTACTTGCCCCGTCGAAGCAAATTTAGGATCGTTTGCCCCGCCAGCCTTTCCTCGGTTTCGTCCGCAATTGGATAACGTAGGCGCCTTTCTCGGACCTGGAGTTCCCAGATACGGCGGGCTTCGAGATGGGGCCTTATACCCCGCAAGGTCGTTTCTACCTCGGGAAGTTCAGGCATCGATCAAGCCAGGAACGTCCCTGACGGTGTCCCCACTCCTACATGGCAATTCTAGAACCTACCCTGTAATCCTTTCATGCGGGATCGGAATTCCTGGGTTACTGACTCGGCATCCTGATCGTTAGCTATAATTTTGGGAGTCAATATAACCAGCAATTCTCTGCGATCCGCCTGGCGTTTATTATCGCTGAACAAGGAACCGAGAACGGGAATATTCATGAAGCCTGGCACGCCTCCTTTTGAATTTTCATCGTTATTTTCAATGAGTCCGCCTAATACCACGGCCTGACCTGACCGCACTGCCACATTGCTGGTGATTTGGCGCACTACAAATGTGGGCGATTGGATATCCGAGGTATCGGTTTTCGTGGCGGTACTCACCTGCTGTTCCACATCCATTTGGACCATGCCGCCCGGGGTGACTCTGGGCTTGACGTCGAGCTGAACACCAGTTGTTTTGTAAGATACTGAGTTAACTATGTTTGCATCAATATTTTGGGTTGATTGCTGTTGCTGCGTGAGAATAGGGACATCCTTGCCAACCTGAATATGGGCTGTCTGATTGTCTCTGACCATGACGGAAGGTGTGGACAGGATGTTCAAGAGGCCATCCGCCGCGTAGAGATTAAGGTTAGCGCGAACCAGGTCAGCCGATGCCAAGATCGTCCAATTGAAACCCGGAACTATGGGAGCAATTGCATTATTATTCTTGAGAGAAACATTGGAAATGTCATCACCGATTTTTCCCGTGAGATTCCATTGGACGCCATATTGCAATTTGCCGGACAGGGTGATTTCGACGAATGTCGCCTCGATCAGAACCTGAAGCGGCACCAGATCCAATTGTTTCAGCGCATCCAGGATCTTCTTATAATCCCGTGGACTCGATTTGATCAATAGAGAATTGTTGGTCGCGTCGGCAACGATGCTAACGGAGGACGTCATTTCCAGGGTGCTGGCCACCGCCTGTTTGGCCCCTTGAGTTTGCTGGCTTCCAAACTTCTTGGAGCTGGAGCCCCCGATTTGACTGGAACCGCCAAGTTGACTGGAGCCGCCCTGTTGGTTGGAGCCCATCTTACCACTGGGGAGGCTTTTGTTGTCGGTCGAGGATTGGCCCAAGGCGGTGCCTAAACCGGGCGCTATCGAACCCACGCTCTTCGTCATCCCCTGGGAGCCGCCTGCCGAGAAGAGGCCAATCAGACTGCTGGCCATGATCTCGGCGTCCCCGTGCTTGACGCGGTAAACGAAGAGTCGCTCATCGCTATCCCCCGCGGCAGCGGCCACATCAAGCCGCTCAATCCAGACTCTGGCTTGTGACAGGTACTTCTCCTGTGGCGAGACGACGAGCACGCTCCTGGCGCTCTCCACGGGCACAAAGCGAAAGATGCCCTTCATGGGATTACCGGAGTCATCCGAAAGCAGGGTATCGAGTTGGGTTACCACGTCCTTGGGGTTGGCATATTCCAAGGTGAAAAAGCCCACAGAAAGGCCTGCCATCCAATCCACATCAAAGACTTGGATGGTATCTAGTAGATTGCGGATTTCCGGGCCGGTGCCAGCAAGAACCAGGAGGTTGCGCAGGCTATCGGCTCGGATGATGCTGCCCTCAGGCGCCAAGGGCTCGAGAATCTTGCTCATCTCGTCCGTGCCAATATAGCGTAACGGGATTACCTGAACACTGTAGCCCTGGGGTAGAGCTTTGGATGACTCACCTAGCTGGGGCACCACGCGGCCACGAACGGCATTGGTCAGGGGTACAACTTCATAATTGCCACCGTTCTGAACCAGGGCGGCGTTATTCATGCGCAACAGGGTTTCCAACGTCGGGATTAAGGCCTGCCGCGACAAGGGTCGGCCGGTTTCAAGAGAGGCGGTACCGGAGACTCCAGGATCGAGGACGTAATTCACGTTCAGAATGTCGCCAAGAATGACCTTGACTACTTCGCGGATGTCCGTGCCATCGAAATTCAGGGTGATGTCACCGGGCGTTGTATCGACGGTAGGCCTTTCCACCTTGCGCACGAAGGTTCCCGTGCCGCGTATGCTCCTATTTTTGGGTGCCTTAGGATTGCCCGCATCCTCGCCCAAGCGAATGCCAGAGGTCGCCGCTGTTCCAGCGTCGTCTTCTGCGGTTCTCCCGGCCAGGGGGGTAAGAATATCACCCTGCGTAGCATTGACCTTCACCGTGGGGTCCCAATCGGAACGCTGGCAGGCGGAAAGGAAGAACAGAAGGGGAGGTATGAGCATCACCCCCCGAAGGCGGCTGTTCACTATCTTACCCATTATCTTTGAGAGGCTGAACATTGATGCTGATCCGGTTCTTAAACGGTCCCTGATTCGGGCAGTTGCCCCAGGAATTTCTGGCGGTGATGGCCACGCCATGACGATTACTTCGGCCCGGTTGTTGGCGGCTTCTGAGGTCTTACCCCATTTGGCCTGATTGGGGCAGGTGGCGTTTGTTGGGATAGCTGGCGGGGACGGCCACTAGGTTTAGGCGGGATCCCTCCCGTTTTTGCAGCAGCTTGGGGTGGTTGTTTTGCGGGTGGCTGCGTCCCTTGGCCGTAATTCCGCAAAAAGAGCCAATCCGAATTTGTTTGGCCTTCCACCTCGATATTATCGGTAGTGATGGCCTTGACCTTCCAACCTTCGAGCTCGTCGCCAATCCGTATCTTCTGGGGTTTCGGGCTGTTAGGCGTACTCACCCAGGCTACGGCACCGTCCGGGGTGATGATGATGGCATTGAGGTTCATGCTATCCACCGCCGTGAGGGGTTTAACCTCTTCCTGAGGTGCCTCAAGTTCGGCTTCCGGGGTCTCTTCTGGCGGGCGTCGCCCCGGCAAAAACAGGGGACGGTCGGTCACCGAAACATAGTCCTGTTTCTCCACGAGGGGAGGAAGGTGGGCAAGGGGGTTATACTCTTCTTCCTCAACTGGCTGAAGGATATCCCCTGGCAAATCAGAGGGAGAGAATTTCCGGCTAGGTGGCCAATCTCGCCACTGCAACACGAGTAGCACACCTAGTCCGAGCAGGGTGGTGTAGAGCAACCGCTTCAACTGGCGCTCCCAAGGGCGTACCCAAAAACATCCAACCGGATCGTGAGTTCTTGATTGGTTTCCGCAGGCGGATCATTGGCCCCCTGGCGCCGCACTCGTCGCTCGCGGCGGGTGGTCGAACGCACCGAAAGTTGGTCAACAAAAAGAAAGGGCCTCGCATGCTCAATGCTGTAGAGCACGTCTAACATGGCATTCGTATCCCCCTGAATTTGGGTACGGATTCGGACCCTAGGGGGTTGTTCATTGGGCTCTGCAGGCAGAAATTGAGTGTTTATCAGACGCGCCCCAGCAGCCTGAACCATCTCCTGGATGGTTGACTGTAGCTGAGCTCCGGCCAGGGCCGCAGTGGGTGCATCGAAGTAGAAGGCCTTGATCTCTTGATTATTCCGTTCCCGATCAAGCTCGACCTTGAGCCGGGGAATGGTAGCGATGAGACGCTCATAGCGCTTGATTTGATCGACAACAGACTCGGTCTCGCTTTCAAGCTCTGTCATCCGTTGATGCCAAGGCAAACCAATACCAACCAGGATAGCACCGGGTATGAGGATAACCGCTGACCAGGCAAGAAGACAGTTACCCCACTTGGGAAGGATCCCGACCCGGGTCATGAATCGTCACCCTGGCGTTGGTAGTTAAACCCGATATGGAAACGTTCCCGAGCGGTATTAGGAACCTGGGAGACTGGCGAACGGAAGGCGACCCCCGAAATGGATGGCCCCTGCTCTAAGAGGCCGATGAGGGCAGCCGCTTGCGAAGATTCGCCGCGAATTTGGACCTCACTGCCCTGAAATTCAAGGTTTTCCACCCAGGTGCCATCGGGAAGCCGATCCGTGAGTTCCCGTAACAAATCGACCATGGCCGCCTGACTGGACTTGCGTTCAAGCACAGCCACGCTTCCTTTATGGGCGGTCTCAATGGCCGTGCGCAAGGTGTTGACCTCATTTGCCCGGCCCTTGACGTCCGCGAGTTGCTTATTGAGGCCGGCAAGGATTTGGGTCTTTTGCCAAAGAGGCCCCGTCAAGGTCGCAGCCAACATCATCAGCGTCAGAAATCCCAATAAAGCTCCCATACTGAAAATCCGGCTACCCCCTTTGGGGCGTTCTCCCTCGGGCAGCAGATTAGCGGAAGGCCAGGCTTCTGGCCAGGTAATTCGATCGACGGGGGCACCCACCTCCCTCATCCTGCCCAGCCAGCCCTGAATGGGTTCGCGCCGACACAGGGCCAATTCCAGGGAAACGCGACCAACCTTGCCCTGATCCTCGTCCAGGCGAAAGTCAAAGTAGACCTGGTCGGGATGAAAGGGGGTGAGGCGATCAATCTCATAGCGGATGACCTGGCGCAGGTTGTTTCGTGCCTGACCGGGCAGGGAAAGGCTGCGGGTGATTATCCAGTTAGCGGGCAATTCGATACGGGTGCGCGGTTCCGCATCCCGTTGGCCCGGCACTAAGGCCCCTAAGGTCGCGATGGATCCAGCATCCAGTTCCGACAGACTATGCCCCGAGACCCCCAAGCCCTGACGCAGTAAGGCTTGGCCTTCCGCTAAAACCAGGGTTAGATGCCTATCCCTTGGGGCCAAGGATTCGCCCAAGCGTCCTGGAAGGCAACTAGCCAGTTCCTGACGCCAACGCCCAAACAGGCTTTCCAGCGATAGAGCAACGCCAAGGGATGGAAGACGAATTCCCAAAAATGAAACAGCTAGAGACATGGAGCGGAGTCAATAAATCTGAATGAAACCATGAAGAACACCCTACATACAATGACCATATTGGGCGCAAATGTAAAGCCAGGCCGAAGCGCCTAGAGTCCCCGAAGCGAGGAAAAAGTGCGCAACTCCTATTGAGGTAGGCACTCATCATGCCCCGCAATGGGGTTAGGGTCCCGGTGCTTCTTCCGCCCCACTGGCACTTCCCGGGGCCTGCTCGGGCGCCAGTGCATAACTTCTCCACAATATTTCGACCGGCGGGCTGGCGCCCTGCTGAATGCGCACTAAGGCTTCCATGGCGCGAAAGGTTCCGCCCGGTGCCTGCCATCGCACCTGGATGCGATAGAGGGGTCCGCCCCGGCCTTTTGGTGTAGGGTTTTCCGCTAACACCCTGGCTTCCGTTTCCAGTCTATCCTGCATCTCCTCCAGGCTGATGCCCTGCAGCGCCGCCTGTACCAAGGGGGGGGCAAAGTTAGGATCCGGGCTGGCCTGCCCGGATGAAACCGTTAAGGCGGGGCGCAATATCCGATATAACTCCCTATTAAATCCAAGTACTTGCTGGAGTTCCTCTAAGCTATCGAAGGGACCATCCTTGGCTCCGTAGGGTAAATCAGCGGCTTTGTAGTCTGGATCCTCGGCGCCATTGACGAGATGCAGATCATCTTCGTCGCGCCAATCGAGGATAGCATCGACCAAGCTATCGGGCTCCGCATCCAGGGTGTCCGCCGCCGTTAACAAGGCCAAGAGCAGGTCACGATTTGCGGTGTTCAAATCGATCAGTGATGCCTCATTGATAATGCGAATCTCAAACAGTTGCTCGCCAAAGCCCCAAACCCGAGGCTGACCATCCGGCACCCAAAAGTGGGTATCGAGGGCTTCTTCTTCGGTTGCCCCGGTGGGCTGGGTCAGGAGATTTAAGGCCGTGAATTGGATGGCGGCTTCAGCCTGGGCGCGGAAGGAGGCGCTGGCGACCTGGTTGGCCGCCAGATTGATCTCCGTACGCTGCGTGGCCGTCATGCCTACGGCGATAATTGTAAGCAGCGTAATAACCCAGAGTACCAACATCAAAGCGATACCACGCTGGCATCCGCACCTCTTCTCTAGGGCCCTCGTCTTCCCTAAGCCCGGGGTAATAAGCTCCCTCATTGTAGCTTTCCGAAACCTGATAGATTTCCGAAACCTGTCCCATGTAACGGAGTGGAGGCGCCAAGCCGAATGATGAGGTCAGGCCACACCCGATAAGGCGTGGTCAAATGAACTCGGACGGCTTGGGGAGGCATGGCGCGGCCCTGCCATGTCGCCTGCCACTCCCCCTTGGCGTCGACTGCCACGGCGGGATCTTCGCCCTCGGGAAAGCCGAAATAGGCAATTTCAAACTCCTCGACATTTTCGATCAGGACACTGGTTCCGAAGGCTCCAGCCGCGACATCCTGGTCCTCCAGGATCCCCGATGACACCCCCTGAGTTCCCAGCGGTTGCCACTCCGGTATCTCATTTGTTCCGGCCAGAACGTCGGGATTGAGAAGCCAGCGGGTCAGGACCAGCGATCCCCTCTCTCCCGTTGCCACTAACCCCAAGCGCAGGATATAGAGTCCAGGAATACCCACTTGTTCAGACAGGGGTGAGACGAATTCCAGGTTCTGACCATTCCCGGTAAAGATCAGGTGGGGTTCCGCATCCAGGGTGAGGGTAATGGGACGCGATTGACTCAAGACCCGCTCCAGAAAGTCGCGGGCAAGACGTAATTCGGCATTATGTTCAGCCGATGTCTCAACGCCTTCCCAAGTCCGCATTCCTAACCGCAACCCGGAAAAGAGGAGAATGCTGATGAGGGCCACCAGAACAAAGGCAATCAGCAGTTCCACCAGGGTGAAACCGCCGGACCATCTTGAGGAAGTGCTCCTAGCCTTCAGGGGGGGTATCCCCCAAGCGTAGCGTGAACAGGGACACCCGACGGGTGCCTCGTGCCGTCTCCCAGGCCACCTCGGAGGTGATGACATAAGCCGGCAAGGGGGGCTCACCTGGAAGCAAATTGCCCACGGGGTATGCCGTCACCTGTACTTGCCATTGCAACCCATCCTCGGTTTCCCCGGCCCGAGTACCCGGTTCCAGGGGGATATCAATACCCACCAGGCCTAGACCCGCCTCCGCCAGGGCGGTAGCCCGGCCATAGCTGCTGCTGAGGGCAGCGGTATTGAGGGCCCGCGAGAACACTTGCGTCAAGACGCCCATGGTGATGGCGAGGATGGTAAAGGCGACTAGTACCTCCAGTAAGGAGAAGCCGCGCTGGTTATCGCCAGATTTCATGCGACCAGCTGGCGCGACCATACCTCGTATGGCCTCTAATCCTGTCAGCAATTTCTTTCATGGCCCTTCCCAGGGCGCTACCTGCACCCGCCCTGTCAGCCACTGGGTTCCCACCTGCCAACCCGAACCATCCCGGGCCAGGATGATACGCCCACCCGTAGAACCCCCATCGGCAAAGAAGCGGATGGAGCCGGTCTGGTCATTCTGCATCTCGGCCTCGGCAACTACCAGCTTGAGATCCAAGCCTTTTGGGAGGGAAATGCGACGGAAGGGCCCCTCAACTTGATAACTGCGCTCCTCCAGATTAAGCGTGAAGGCAACTTCCCGGCCGGTGCGAATTGCCTCCTCACGCGCCAGGCGGAGCCCGGACGCCACCCGACGGGCGGAGGATTTCAGTTCAACGCCGGGAATGGCAGCAGAGATGAGCGGGGGCACGAGGGCGATGAGCATGGTAGCCAAGGCCAATACCACTACCAACTCGAGCAGCGTAAAGCCACGGCACCGCCGTGACACGGGCTTGGTTAAACGGGTCGGGCTCATCGCCGTGCAACAGGCCCCATAACAATTCAAGATTATTCCCAGCCGAGGATGTCCTGGTTCTCACCCTCCCCGCCCTCGCGATTATCGGCGCCCAGGGACCAGAGGTCGAAACTGCCATGTTGACCTGGCGATTGGTATTGGTAATCGAAGCCCCAGGGATCCTTAGGCACCTGGTTTTTCTTGAGATAGGGGCCATTCCAGTTCGACGCGCCAGACGTATTTTCTACCAGGGCCTGAAGCCCATCGTTGGTCGTGGGATAGCGACCTACCTCTAGCCGATAGATATCCAAGGTCGCCGACAGATCCTCGATTTGGATACGAGCCGTCTTGGTCTTGGAACCCCCCAAGGCCTTCATCACCTGAGGACCAACCAGACCGACCAACAGACCCAGGATGGCGAGAACGACCAGGAGTTCGACCAAAGTGAAGCCCCCATGGCAACCCCAGGATCGACTGGTGCTTTTCTGAGGCCTAGTAAGACCCTTTTCACAGCTTAGATTTTCCATCATTGGGAACCTTGCAGCAGTATTGAGAATCGAGGAGCTTGGGAGAATGACCGCATTTTAACCCAAACCCAGTTAGACACCCACGAAGAACCGACCGGGGGATGAACCTATGGCTATTTCACCAAATCATTAGCTCCCAATATAGGCACTATGATAGAGATAATGATGCCAGCGACAACGACGCCCAGACCAATGATGAGGGCGGGCTCGAGCAGGGTGAGTAAGCGTTTGACACTCAACTGAGTCTCCTTGTCGTAGATGGAGGCGACTTTGGCGAGCATGACATCCAGGGCGCCGGATTCCTCGCCTACGCGGACCATCTGCAGGGCCATCTGGGGCAGGATCTCGCGTTGGGTGAAAGGCTGCGCAAGGCCCTTGCCGCGCTTGAGTTCCTCGCTTGCCTCCGCCATCAGACCAGCGAGCTTACGGTTACTCACCACCTCCTTGGCCAGGTTCAAGGCACTCAGCAAGGTTAGGCCATTTTTCAGAAGGGTGGACAGGGTATGACAAAAGCGTGCTGTCTCCATTTTCCAGATCAGATCGCCAAAGAGGGGTAGACGTAGGACACGGCTATCAAAGCGGTCGCGTACCTCGGGTTTGGCTAAGGCCTTTTCGATCGCGAGGGCGATGATAGCGATAAGAGCCAACAGGGCCCACCAGAAGTCGCGAAAGAAATCCCCCAGCGCCATGACGACTCGGGTCGGCAAGGGCAGAGCGGCACCCATATCCTGGAATAGGACGGCGAACTGGGGCACCACAAAGATCAGCAACAGGATCACCGACAGGCCGGCAACTACCAGCAGTATAAGGGGATAGACCAGGGCGGAGACGACGGTTTCGCGCAGATCGGCGCTACGCTCCAAATATTCTGCCAGGCGCGCCAAGACCCCATCCAGGGCTCCACTGGTCTCCCCGGCGCGGACCATGTTGATGTAAAGGCGTGGGAACTGGCCGCCCTGCTGCTCCAGGGCGGCGGAGAAGGTCGCACCACCCCGCACCCGCGCCTGGAGATCCTCCAGGACGCGATTGACGCGCTCCTCGGCACCGAGCTCGATCAGGATTTGGAGCGAGCGATCCAGGGTCAGTCCAGCCTCCAGCAGGGTCGCCATCTCCCGGGTCAAGGAGCCAATTTCCTTCATGGTCAGATTTTGCCGGCGCCGACTGGCAAAAAGCTGGTCACGCAGACCACCGGCACGGCGGACCGAGAGTGGGATCAAGCCCTCCTTTTGCAGTTGGCGAATGACCGTCCCCTCGTCCGGGGCCTCCATCGGGCCCTCTACCGGCTCGCCGTCCAGCCGTACCGCCTTGTAATGAAAGCTGGGCATGAACTCAATGCTCCTCGGCCACGCGCAATATCTCTTCCAGGGTCGTGCGCCCATCCAGGCATTTGCGGAGGCCATCCTGATACATCGTGGCCATGCCCTCCTCGATGGCAAGGCGCAGAATCACGGTGGCGGTGGCATGGTCCAGCACGGCGCGCCGGATGGCGTCTGTCATACGTAGCACCTCGGTAATGACCAGCCGACCGCGATAGCCGGTGTTATTGCAACGCTCACAGCCAGCGGCACGGTAGAGTTGAACGGCAGTTACATCACTCAGTGACTTGCACACTTTGGCGGCGACCTCCGGCAGGGGTTCATAGCTCTCCCGGCAGAAGGGGCACAGCCGTCGCACCAGGCGTTGGGCAAGGATGCCGTTAATGGTGGAGGTCAGCAGATAATCCTCGACCCCCATATCGAGCAGGCGGGTTACGCCGCTGGCGGCGTCATTGGTGTGCAAGGTCGAGAGCACCAGGTGGCCGGTGAGGGCCGACTGGACGGCAATCCGGGCCGTTTCCAAGTCACGCATTTCACCCACCATAATGATGTCCGGGTCCTGACGCACGATGGACCGGAGTGCCCCGGAGAAGGTCATGCCTATGGCCGGTTTGACCTGGATCTGATTGATACCGGGAATCTGGTATTCCACTGGGTCTTCAACCGTGATGATCTTGCGCTCCTGGGTATTGAGCCGGCTCAGCACCGTGTAGAGGGTGGTACTCTTGCCGCTACCGGTGGGGCCCGTGACCAGGAGAATGCCATAGGGGATCTCCATGATCTGATCGAGCCGGGCGCGGGGTCCGCCATCAAAGCCCAGGGCGTCAAGGTCGAAACGCACGCTCTCCTTGTCCAGCAGACGCATGACCACACTCTCCCCGAACATGGTGGGAACGGTGGAGACGCGCAGGTCCAGCTCCTTGCCCTGCACCCGCAAAGGGATACGGCCATCCTGGGGCAGGCGCCGTTCGGCGATATTGAGCTTGGACATAATTTTGACGCGGGAGATGATAGCCGCGGTGGACCTGACCGGCGGGGAGGGCACCTCATGGAGGATACCATCCACCCGGTAGCGCACCTTGAGTTCGTCAGCGAAGGGTTCGATATGGATGTCCGAGGCACGGGACTCCACCGCCTTTTGGATCAACTGGTTGACCAGGCGTATGACCGGAGCCTCGCTGGCCAGGTCCTTGAGATGTTCGATGTCATCCTCGGAGACCTCGCCCAGGTCCGCGTTCAGGTCGTCGCCCTTCTCATCGGCTTTGGGCTCATAAAGGCGCTCTAGGGCGGTATCGATTTCACTGGGCAGCGCCACCCGTTGGAGGAGGGGCTTACCGGCGGCTAGGGCCACGACATTCACAACGAAGTGGTCGGTAGGGTCCGCGAATGCGACTTCGAGCCGGTCCTCCTCCTCGCGCAGCGGTAGAACCTTGCTGTCCTTCAGGAAGCGCAGACTCAGGGTCTCCCGGGCTACCGCCTCTGAGGGGAAGGTCTCCGTCTCCACTAATTCCAGCCCCAGGACCTCGGCCATGGCCTCAGCCATGTCGCGCTCGGATACCAAACCGAGACGCACCAACATCCGCACCAAGGGATCGACCCCTTCCTCCCCCAGACGCTTAGCGCGATTGAGATCATTCTGACCAAGCCGGCCCGTGGCCTGGAGGTGGTCGATAACGCGCTCAGCGGCGGTTGGAGGTACTGGCTCGGCGGGTTCCTCGGCTGCCACTGGCAGTGAGGGGGTTTCCGAGGCTTCCTCGCTTTCCTCGTCCCTGGGGCGGGTGGCCTGGGGATCCACTCCGCGCGGTAGCCATGGACGGAACTGGCGAAGGGCGGTCAGAATCGGTGTTTCAAGCATGTTCGCGGGTCTCCGGCCGCTGCTCGGCCTGGGCTAAGCCCCCATTAGGCGGGGCGAGGCGCAACAGAATGGATCGCAAGGTGGCCTCATCGCCGGCGGTAACCGCCACCTCCAAATCGTCCAGGGCGTGCTTCAGCACCCCCGGCACGGCTTCGGGCGGGGCATGGGCAACGTGGATCTTGGGATGGGCGGTCGCCCCAAGACCTTCACTCGGGTAAAAGAGCTCCTCGAAGAGTTTCTCGCCTGGCCTTAAGCCGATGTATTCGATGGCGATATCCCGGCCAGGTTGGTGGCCGGAGAGGCGGATCATCTGTTCCGCCAGGTAGCGGATCGATACCGGCGCGCCCATGTCCAGGACGAAGATCTCGCCACCACAACCGATGGTCGCCGCCTGCATAATTAACTGGCAAGCCTCGGGGATGGTCATGAAGAAACGTTCCATGTCCGGGTGCGTCAAGGTCAAAGGCCCTCCCTGTTCAATTTGGGCACGGAAGAGGGGTACTACACTGCCAGCGGAGCCTAGGACATTGCCAAAACGCACGGCGATAAAACGCGTCCGGGACTGAGTGTCCAGGGCCTGGCAGAGGCGTTCGGCGACTCGCTTGGTCGCGCCCATGATATTGGCGGGGTTCACGGCCTTATCCGTGGAGATAAGGATGAACCGATCCACCCCCCAGCGGTCGGCGGCGGTAGCCAGGATCTGGGTGCCCAGGATATTGTTGCGCACGGCGGCGCGCACCTGGTCTTCCAGGAGCGGGACGTGTTTGTAGGCGGCGGCATGGAAAAGAATCTCCGGCCTTTCCCTGGCAAAGAGCTCCGTGACGGCCTCCGCATCGGTGACATCCACCAGGCGGCAGCGCATCTCCATGTCAGGCTGGGCCTGGCGCAGTTCCCGGTCGATCTGATAGAGGTTGTACTCGCTATGATCGGCGACAATGAGGCCGGCAGGCCTGGCGCGGGCGATTTGACGGCAGAGCTCCGAGCCAATGGAGCCGCCTCCCCCGGTGACCAGAATGCGGCGACCAGTCAAGCCCTGGCGCAAGGCCTCGCTATCCAGGGCCACCGGGTCGCGCCCGAGCAGGTCCTCGATGCTCACCGGCCGCACCTGATTGATGGAGACCTGGCCGTTCATCAGGTTGCTCAGGTGGGGCACGGTACGGAAGGGTGGACCCGCGCGCTCGCATAAGTCCACCAGGCGCTGCATCTCGCTTGCCGAGGCATCGGGGGTGGCGAGCAGAATGAGATCGATGTCCAGATCCAGGGCCAATGCCGGGATGTCTTCGGTACCGCCCCGCACGGGAATACCATGCACCTCGGCGCCATGACGGCGCGGGCGGTCATCGACGAAGGCGACCGGGATATAGGCGCGCTGGGGATCGCGCAGCATATCCCGCGCCAACATCTCGCCGGGACGTTCGGCACCGACGATGAGGACGCGCTGACCATCACCCAAATTCAGGCGGTGATCCTTGAGCCAGCGATAGATGAGACGGGGTCCGGCCAGCAGCACCAATTGCAGCAACAGGTAGAGCGGCGGCACGGAGCGCGGCACGGCATCCAGGCGATTGAAAACGAAGAGTAAAAAGAAGGTCAGGCCAGTGCCGGTGAGCACAGCCTTGCTGATTCGTATCAGATCTGGCAAGGAGGCAAAACGCCAGACGCCGCGATAAAGGCCCAGGAGCCAGTTCAGGGTGCCCTGGGCCACCAAGAGTATCGGCAGGGCTAGCAGCGCTACGTTCATTTGCTCGTCCGGGATATCCCCCAGGTTGAAACGCAGCCAAAAGGCCAGCAGCCAGGCCACCGGCAGCATCACCAGGTCGTGGATGAAGGCGGCGCTGCGGGAACGTAGGCGTTCGAACCACCGGGTCATGGCGAGCCCCCACTTGACTGATGTTCCACCAGCCGCACCCGGTAGCCAATCAAGACATAAATCCCCGCCCAGCCCGCCAGAAGCAGCCACTGATCAGGGGGTGTCAGGCTGGGCGCGGCGACGGCGCAGGCGGCACAGGCAGCCATGAGGGCCCAGGCCCGCAGCATGACGCGACGGTGACTCCAACCTGCCAGGACCAGACGCTGGTAATGATGGGAGCGATGGGCCTGCCACAGCGGCGCCCCCCGAAGGGCGCGGCGCACCAGGGTCGTGGTGGCGTCAATAATGAAGGGGGAGAAGGCCAGCCCGGCGACCCAGAGTGGGAAGAGCCCCAACGCGCTGCCCTGCAAAGCCAGGGCCGCCGCCAGCAGGCCCAGCATCGTCGAGCCGAGATCGCCCAGAAAGAGCCGCGCCGGGGGATAATTGGCGGTCAGGAAGCCCCCGGCGGCGGCCGCTATGCTGGCGCACGCCAGGGCATAGTCCAGTTCGCCGCCCCGCCAGCCCAGGGTCGCCAGGGCGCCAAAACCCCAGACCGCCATGCCGCCGGCCAGGCCATCCATGCCGTCCATGAAGTTGTAAAGATTGACCATCCAGACTACCAACAGCAAGGTCAGGCAACCCGATGGCATTGCTCCCAGGTTCAGCGTCACACCTGGCAAGTCCAGACGCGCCCAGCTCAGTCCGCCCGCCACCATGAAGACCCCGGCGGCCAGGTGAGCTGCAAGCCGGTAACGGGGTCGCACCCCGCCCCCATCATCAAGCAGAGAGATGGCCGCCACGGGTAGCAGGGCCAGCAGGATCCAGACCCCCGCCCCCGTCGGGCGTAGGCCAGTTGAGACGGCCAGCAGGCCAGCGGCGGCAAGCCCTGCTTGCAGGGCGATCCCACCGGTGCGGGGGATGGCCCCCGTGTGCAGGGAGCGGTCGTTAGGCTCATCGACCATACCACGCAAAATCCCAGGCGAGCGCGCCAGGAACTGGCTCGCCAGGGCGGCCAGGATAAAGGCGGCGAGGGGTATAGCCAGAAGCATCCGGGAAATCAGAGTTCCCTCACCAAGGCCTGCTCAACCTCGTCCCGCAACGCCCGGCCTACCAGGGATTCAATCAATTGGAGGGCAAAATCCATGGCGGTGCCCGGCCCACGGGAGGTGATGGTCTTGCCATCCACCACCACAGGCGCATTAAGCACAGTCACTTCCGGGAAGTCACTAATTATTATTGCGCCCGGATAGGCGGTAGCTGACTTGCCCTGCAACAGGCCGGCGTTGGCCAATACCTTGGGGGCCGCGCAGATAGCGGCAATGAAACGATCCTCGGCCTGGTGGCGAGCCAATAGCCGGTGGATACGGGCATCCGCATCCAGATTGCTCGAACCAGGCAAGCCCCCGGGCAGGACGATCATGTCAAAGTCCTCCCCAAGCACCTCATCCAAGGCAAGATCGGCCACCAGCCGAGTGCCACGGCTGCACTGGACGATGCCTGGCTCCAGGCTAGCGGTCACAACCTCAATACCGGCACGCCGCAGCAGGTCGATGAGAGTAACGGCCTCCAGTTCCTCGCAGCCATGGGCTAAGGGGATAAGTACGCGGGTCATGGTCTTTTCCTCGCTTACTAGGGTTGGGCGGGGTCCTCCGTGACGAGTTGAGTGTTGTCACGGGAGGCGCTGAAAATAGTCAGGGCCTTGAGGACGTTCAGGGCTTCGTTGAGTTGGTAATCCTCCACTGCCAGCGGCTTCTTTTTCGCCTCATCCGCAACGGCGGGCTGACCGTCGCCCTCTACCGGCACCTCTTCCGGTTTCGCGCCATTGCTATTCGTCAGATGACGCGCCAAATCAGCCTCCTTGACACTGGCCAGGGTAGCCTTATCGTTCAACTCCAGGCGACCGCGCTCCAGCACGATATCAGGTTTGATACCCTCCGCCTGTATGGAACGTCCGGATGGTGTGTAATAAAGCGCCGTCGTGAGTTTAAGGGCGCTGGTATCGTCGATGGGGATGATTGTCTGGACCGAGCCCTTGCCGAAGGTCTGGGCGCCCATGATGATGGCCCGTTTGTGATCCTGTAAGGCGCCCGCGACGATCTCCGAGGCGGAGGCGGAGCCGCCATTCACCAGTACCACCAGGGGTGCACCGGCCAAAACGTCATCGGGACCGGCCTTGAATTCCAGGGCTGAGTCCGTAACCCGCCCCTTGGTATAGACAATCAGACCCTCGGCGAGGAAGGCGTCACTAATGGCGACAGCACTGTTGAGGACCCCGCCGGGATTGTTGCGCAGGTCAAGCACCAGCCCCTTGATTTCGTCATTGTTTTCTGACCGCAAGCTGGAGAGGGCGTTGAGTAGATCCTCGGTGGTACGAGACTGAAAATTAGAAATGCGCACGTAGCCGAAACCAGGCGCCAAGAGACGGCTCTTGACGCTCTGCACGTGAATCACATCACGGATCAGTTCCACTTTAAAGGGTTGGTCCGTACCCGCGCGCAGGATGGTGAGTTCGATGGCGGTACCCGCCTTGCCGCGCATGAGGTTAACGGCCTCCTCAAGATTCATGCCCTTTACCGGACGGTTATCAATGCGCACGATCAGATCGCCTGCTTGTAGTCCGGCCCGCTGGGCCGGGGTGTCATCAATGGGCGAAATGACCTTAATGAAGCCATCCTCGAGACCAACTTCAATCCCCAAGCCGCCAAATTCACCGCTGGTGCCTACCTGAAGCTCCCGGTATTCCTCGCCATCCAAATAGGCCGAATGCGGATCCAGCCAGGCTAGCATGCCACGGATGGCGCCCTTGAGCAGAGCCCGATCCTCCACGGCATCCACATAATCGCTCTTGATGCGCCCGAAAACCTCGGCGAAGGTATTGAGGTCTTCCAGAGGCAGTTGCGGCTCGGCGTTATCTTCGGGCTCGGGTGGGTTGGAGCCCTGGGCCGGAACTTGGCTTGAAGCCTCGGTCTTGTTCTCGACCCACTGCGTGTCTCCCCGCGCTGGGCCAGTGACGCTCAAGATCAGTATCAAAACCAGGAGCTGGGAAAGCAGTATTACAGGCAATTTGTTCATGGTGCCGCCGATATTCGATGGATTTGAAGCTAGGATCGCGCGGCGGCAGAGGCCGGACCGCACCATTCTTCGGGATTTTGGGGCTGACTGGCGTGGCGAATCGCAAAGTAAAGTGCCGCCGTTTTTCGTCCGCCGCTGGCACCGCTGAGCGCGATCACCTCGCTGTCACCCACCCACTCGCCAGTCTCCTTGAGCAGGATCTGGTTGTGGCCGTAGAGGCTCATGTAGCCCTCGTCGTGATCGATGATGATGAGTTGGCCATAGCCCCGCATCCAGTCGGCATAGACTACGCGTCCATGGTGGATGGCGCGCACCTCCGAGCCCTCGCTCGCGGCAATCAGTACCCCATCCTGGGCCTTACCACCTTCCCCACCCCCATCACCGAACCGCGTCAATAGCCGACCGCCGGCCAAGGGCCAAGGGAGTTTGCCCCGCCGGCTCGCGATATTCTCCTGGGCCAAGCCCACCTCTGGCATGATCATGGCCTGCCGCTCAAGCTGAGTGACCACGGCACGGAGGTTTTCCGTGTCCTCGCGCAACTGGCTGACCTGCTGGGTGCCGCCGGCGATTTCCTTCTCCAGTTCGGTCAAGAGAGCAGCGCGCTCGGCCTGGGCACGGCCCAGGCGCTCCCGCATTTCCTTTTGCCGCGCCGCCAGGATCGCCATGCGCTGGGTCTCCTGGAAGGTCTCGTTACGCAGCCGGTCGATGTTGGCCGCTCGGGCCGTGAAATTATCAAGCCGTCCCAGGCGGTAGCGATTCAGATAGCCATAATAGGACATGAGACGGCCTAGGCGCGCCAGATCCTGTTGGTCCAGAAGCATCCGGAGATGCTCATTGTTACCCAGGGTGTGGGCAGAACGGATCAGGGCCGCCAGGGACTTGCGTTCGCGTGCCAAGACGATGCGCTCCGCCTCCAGATCCTTTTGAAGTTTAGTCAGGGTCTTAACCTGTTCCGCAATCATGGCGTCAAGCTGGCGCCCGCCGTGGACGAGTTGGGCTATATCGCGCTCGTGACTCTCCACCTCTGATACCAAGGCTTCGCGGCCCCGACGGCGGGCCTCGAGGCCCAGCTCCAGGGCTTTCAGCTTGGTTTCTTTGAGAGTCAGGGCTTGCCGCTGGGATTCAACGGGATCCGCCACCGTCTCTGCACCCACAAGACCCAGGGTCGGGAGAAGCAGGAGGACGCAGAATAGGCAACAGGCACCCGCGACGCCGGCCATGGCAAAGCACCTAGCCCTAAGCATTGCTGGCACTCGATGCACAGTTGGCTCGTCCTCGCGACGCCCAGCCCCGGCGAAGAGTTTTCTATACATAGGGGCAAACCAGCCTGGTCAAGGATCGTCTTGATAGGGGCTGTAGATTATACGGTGATTCCCACCCGACCCAAGGCACGCGACAGAGAATCGTTGGCGCGAACTTCAGCAAATATTGAGAAAAAAGTTTATTATCAAATTGTGATAGCACAACATGAGTCATGGTTATGGTAGGCCCCATCGACACCACCCCTCCCTACCCCCCCCAGGGTCTCGATCCCGAGCTAGACCTATTCGCCGATGATGGAGACATAGACAGGGCTTCGCGTTCGCTCAAGGCCATGTCGCACCCACTGCGCCTCAAAATCCTCTGCACCCTCGGCGACCGGGAGGTGAGTGTCCAGGATATCGTCGATGACGTCGGGACTTCCCAGAGCAACATCTCTCAGCATCTGGCGATCCTGCGTGACAAGGGCATTTTGGCCACGCGCAAGGATGCCAACCGGGTATATTACCGTGTCGGTGACATCCGCACCCTCCAACTCATCGGCATGATGCGCCAGGTCTTCTGCCATCAGGTTCATTAATACCCCTCGGACCCTTTAGCCTGCTCCGCCCGATCATACCCAGCCGCGCGGGGATGACGCTCCCAGCCTTGGCCGTTATACTGCGCCAACCTGGACAGGCTGACCAAACCTATGGCCTCGCAAAGGCTATTCCCTAGGCGCCCGCCGTAGTACTGCTAAGCGATAAAACATGCCCCTTCATAATTTACCTGAATTCATCGTCAATCACTGGTTACTCGTCCTGGCCTTGATCACGACCCTTGCCCTGCTGACCTACCAGATGATCAGGGGCAACCAGGGTTCGGTGGACCCCTTAGGAGCGACGGACCTCATTAACCGCCGTGAGGCGGTGGTGGTTGACGTGCGTCCCCTGGCGGACTTTGCCCAAGGCCACATCATTAATGCCATCAACATCCCTATGAATGGCTTCAAGAACCAGATTGCAACCCTGCATAAGTACAAGGGCAAGCCCATCGTCATCACTTGCCGCTCTGGCTCCCAGTCTTCCGCGGCCTGCCAACAACTGCGCAAGGAGGGCTTTGAGGAGGTTCTAAACCTGCGCGGCGGCATCATGGCTTGGCAGAGTGCCAATCTGCCGGTAACACGCAAGAAACGCTGAACCCCCAATTACGATCATCCAACCTCCGACCAGGAAATCCCTAGCTATGACCGAGCAAGCCCAGCCGCAAGACGAGCGGATGTTTCAGTTTCATCGCATTTATATCAAGGACCTATCCTTCGAATCCCCCAATTCTCCGCGCGTCTTCATCGGTGAATGGCAGCCGAAGCACGAACTAAACCTCAACACCCAAATCAACCGCATCGATGAGATAACCTTCGAGGTCATTTTATCGGTCACCGTAACCACCCATCTGGGTGACCAGACCGCCTTCATTGTCGAGGTCCAGCAGGCCGGTCTGGTGGGTGTCAAGGGCTTTTCCGAACAGGAACTGGGACCCTTGCTCGGCGCCTATTGCCCCAACCAGCTTTTCCCTTACGCGCGAGAAGCTATTTCAGACCTCGTAGGCAAGGGCAGCTTCCCTCAGCTTCTGCTGCAGCCAGTCAATTTCGAAGTCCTCTACGCCCAGCGTCAGCGGCAGATGATGGAGGAGATGCAAAAGCAAGTACCTGGCACTGCAATCAACTGACCTTTCTCTGCCGATGATCCCAACCTTGGCTCCCATCGCGGTCCTCGGGGCGGGCTCTTGGGGCACCGCTCTCGCCTTGGTGGTAGCGCGCAATGGCTTCCCGGTCAGACTTTGGGACCATTGGCCCGAACAGGTTACTAACCTAGCCTGCGACCGGGAAAATCGACGTTATTTGCCAGGTTTTCCCCTGCCAGATAACCTGGAACCAGTGCCTGATCTTGAACAAGTCCTCGAAGGCGCAGGCGAGATCTTGGTAGTGGTGCCCAGTCACGGCTTTGCGGCCCTCTTACAGGCCTTACCGCCCCTAGCGCCGGAGATCGGTCTAGCCTGGGCCACCAAGGGTCTAGAGCCTGGTACGAATCGCCTCCTCCATGAGGTGGCCTGGGAAGTCCTGGGGCCGCGTGATATGGCAGTCGTTTCGGGCCCTAGCTTTGCAGCCGAGGTAGCAAGAGGCCTCCCCACGGCCGTCACCGTGGCCTCGCCCAAGCTTGAACAGGCGCGCCGGGTGGCATCCTACCTCCATGGCGAGCGCTTCCGCGCCTATACCAGCGATGACCTCGTCGGTGTCCAGGTCGGCGGGGCGGCCAAAAATGTCCTGGCTATCGCCACCGGCATTGCCGATGGACTTGGCTTCGGCGCCAACACCCGTGCAGCGCTCATTACACGCGGATTGGCCGAACTGACGCGCTTCGGTATGGCTCTAGGCGGACGTCTGGAAACCTTCATGGGTTTGGCCGGTCTTGGCGACTTAGTACTAACCTGTACCGATGACCAATCCCGTAACCGCCGGATGGGTCTGGCCCTGGCCCAGGGAGCGACCGTGGAGGAGGCGAGGCGCCTCATTTGCCAGGAGGTGGAAGGGGTTATTACTGCCCGTTCCGTACACCACATTGCCCAACGGCTCGGGGTTGAGATGCCCATTGGCGAACAGGTTTACCGCGTACTTTACGAAGACGTGACCCCGGAAGAGGCCACGCGGCGGCTGCTCGCCCGAGAAAGTAAGCACGAGGTGGATTGAACAGAGATGGCTGGTGGTCATTAGCGCCATACCCAGGCAAGCAAGGCGATCGCCCTGACCTCACTCAGCCTCATGCATGCCCTGCCCCCGCAAAACCCTGTTGCCGCCAAGCCTCGTAGAGGACAATAGCCACGGCATTGGAGAGATTGAGGCTGCGATTGCCGGGGCGCATGGGGATGAAGATGCGTCGGTCCTCTGAAATGCCATCCAGCAGTTCTTGTGGCAACCCCCGGGTTTCGGGGCCAAAGAGCAGGGCATCGCTAGGTAGAAAAGTGCTATCGGCGAGCGACAGGTTACCCCGTGTGGTGCAGGCCATGAGCCGAGGCGGGGATTGCGTCTGGACATAGGTGGGAAAGTCGGCGTGGACCTGGATATTGACCCATTCCCGGTAATCGAGTCCAGCCCGCCTCAGGCGACGGTCATCCAAAACAAAACCCAGGGGCTCTATCAGGTGCAAACGGGCTCCGGCATTGGCACAAAGGCGCATGATGTTGCCGGCATTGGGCGGGATCTCGGGCTGATAAAGGACGACATCGAACATCGGAATCAAGATGCCAGCCTCAGGACGTGGCTGTCTCAGGAGCATTGGACATGGCGTTGGATTTCAAGACCGACCCTCGACTGCACATTGATTTCTGCGGCCTGGACTTCGCGACCCCCTTGGTGCTGCTGTCAGGGTGCGTGGGATTTGGAGAGGAGTATACGCGCATCCAGGGCTTCTCCAATCGCGAGGCGGGTGCCATCTGCCTCAAGGGCACCACCCACACACCCAGGCTCGGTAATCCGCCGCACCGTGTGTGCGAGACTTCTGGTGGCATGATCAATGCCATTGGTTTGCAAAATCCGGGCGTTGACCGGGTCATAGGCGAAATTCTGCCGACACTGGACTTTAGCGAGACTCGCTTCATCGCCAATGTCTCTGGCTCCAGCGTCGAGGAGTATTACGAGGTCACCCGGCGTTTCGACGACAGCCCGATCAGCGCCATTGAGATCAACATCTCCTGTCCGAACGTCAAGGAGGGCGGCGTTGCCTTTGGCAACGATGCGCGCATGTCTGCCCAAGTCGTCGCTGCCTGCCGCAAGGCCACCCGTAAGCCTCTCATTACTAAGCTATCTCCTAACCAAACCGATATTGCAGGCAATGCCCGCGCCTGCCTGGAGGCTGGCTCGGACGCCTTCTCTGCCATCAATACCCTTATGGGCATGGCCATCGACATCGAGAGCCGTAGGCCGGTCATCGGTAACAACCAAGGCGGTTTGTCCGGGCCGGCCATCAAACCCATTGCCCTGCTCAAGGTCCATCAGGTCTACCAGGTCTGCCGTGACCATGGGATCCCTATCATTGGCCAAGGAGGCATCAGTTGCGCCGCGGACGCCCTGGAATTTTTCATCGCCGGTGCCACTGCCGTTGGCATCGGTACCGCTCTTTTTTACGACCCCTTGATCCTTAGTAAAATCAACCGGGGTATTCTCGACTATCTGGATCGCCAGGGCCTGGAGGACTTAGCTGCATTGACCGGCTCCCTGCACCTCCACGGCCAACCGATAGCGGTCTGTGGTTGCTGAGAGCCCCATGGCAGCTTGAAGAGTCATGAATCGGTAGATTTCGTTTGACCCGGATCGGGCCCTCCATGCTATATTAAGATTTCGGCATACACTAAATAAGCCGGCGGAATTCAAGATTTACCTAGGCTTTTGGGAGTGAGATCCATGAGTGACATCGCGGCATTGAAAAAAGAGAAGCAAGAACTGATTGACAAGATGCTGGTAATGCAGAAGCAGTTCATTGCACACGAGCATGAGCATGGCGTCACAGGCAAGGATTATTGGGCATCCGAAGATGGTCTCCTTGCTAATTACCGCCATGAATACAGCGAGATGGCGACTCGTGTTGTTGATTTAGCCCACGAGATCGTTGGCTCCGCCCGCAATTATTAACCACCATCCTGGGCCAGCATTCACACCTCGTCCGTGGATGACGGTTCCCAGAACTCAATACCCGCTTTTATGCGGGTATTTTTGTTTTGGCGGTTGGGAATCGCTTGGGATCAGGCATCCATCCGCGGTAGCCGGTAAAGGGCTGGGCTGACAAAGTCGATGCCGCATTCAAGCTCCGCAAACCAGTCAAGAAATTCTCGAACCCCCGCCGCTCCCTCTATGAAGCGGCCATGCTGGGGCACCAACTTGTCCACGACCAAACCCCGCACCATATTGGCCCAGAAGCGACAAACCTTATTGGCGCCCATGTGGCGACGGTGGAAAGACTCCATCCAAGGAAGAATCTCCGCCAACTTCGTCACTGGGTTGTGAAGATTCTGCTGGGGAAAATTTGCCCCAATATCGCCCGAAAAGAGAATGCGACTGCCCGGGTCATAAAAGGAGAAGTTGCCCTCCGCGTGAAGGAAATGGGCGGGCAGGGCCTGGATTTGCGAATTGCCAAGGGGCAGATTTTGACCTTGATCGGGAATAGAGATGACACGGTCGGCAAGTCGGCCTGGATGCGTAAGGTGTGGAATAAACCGTTCCCAGACCGCCGGGATCACGATCCTGCATGAGGTTTGCGTCAGCCAAAGATCAAGCGAGGAGATGATGTCGGGATCCTGGTGGGATGCCAGGACATAGTTGGGACCCTTAGAGCCCAAGTATGCGCCGAGGGCGCTCTGGAGGGCCGCGAAAGTCATCTCGCCACCGGGGTCCAGCATGGCCGCCTCGCCCCGATCCAGGATCAAGACCTGATTGGCCTGTACTGCCTCCCCAGTCACCAAATTCTGGAAGAGTAGGCAGATATGTTGACCATCGTTGTAGAGTTCCAGGGCCATGTTTGCTCCGCCATGGTCGCAAAGGCTGAGAATAAGCGTGATCTTTACCGACTCAGAATGTAATCGCAAGCCCTGGGGACAAAAGCCTCTGGCTAGAATCACCCAGGGGGTGGCGGATGACCGGTATCCATGAGTGGCCCACAACGACTGTTGAGGCTCGCATGGTCCAGGAGCAGTTGCGTGACCAGGTGGTGCATAGGAACGAATTGTTCGAGGTGCGACGAGTGGCAGGGCTTGACGTAGGCTTTCCGAATGGTGGTTTAGAAACTCGCGCGGGAGTTGCGGTCCTTTCCTTCCCAGATCTCCGGCTGCTGGATCGCTCCTTGGCGCGGCGGCAAACGGTTTTTCCCTATGTGCCAGGCCTGCTTTCCTTCCGCGAGGCGCCGGCCTTGCTGGATGCCCTAGCGGATCTGAGCGAGCCCCCGGATCTGCTGCTTTGCGACGGCCAGGGTTATGCCCACCCCCACCGCTTTGGACTGGCTTGCCATTTGGGCATCCTCACGGGCCTGCCGAGCATCGGCGTTGCCAAATCCCGCCTGATCGGAGAACACGGTCCCTTGGGACCAGAGAAAGGGGACCGAACACCCCTTTGGCATCATGGTGAAATCATAGGGTCCCTCGTACGCACCCGGCGCAATACCCAGCCTCTCTATGTATCGGTAGGACACAAGATCAGTTTAGAGACAGCAATCCGCTATGTCCTGGCCTGCACCACCCGCTTTCGCCTGCCTGAAACAACCCGCTGGGCGCACCGCCTCGCTTCCTTGGAAGAGGGCTGATAACCGATAAGCGGAGTGCAGGATTGAATGCTGTACAACCATTGGTTAGGAGAACGCAAGGGAGTAGGTACTGGGGCGGGGGGCATGACTCAGACAGGCCGCAGATGTTCAATATACTTAGGCAATCCTTTCATTTCCAAATGCATAGCCACGGCCCTGACCTTCAGGCGGGCGTCTGTGTCATGAAAGCCTAAGTCACATCCGACACATCCCCTGCTCGCCAGGGGCAAGGGGATCATGTCGCGATATGTAAAGATATTGTCCTCGATGTCTCCCCCCACGCAGACCAAGTGGCCCTGCGGGGGGTTCCCTTCCACCTCGGCCCCCTCCATCACCAGTTCGCCCGTTTGCCACCAACGGGTTCTCTCGCTGGAACCCGTCATGGTTTTGATGATGATGACCCTAGAAAAACATATCCTCAAACAGCCATCCTCCATAAGGATGGCATCCAACTCGGAGCCGGGCAATTCAATGCTGGCGCTATCCATGTTTAATCCCAAGATTTAGAATTTTGCTATTTGATACACGTTGGGATTCTATAAGGACTTTCAATAGTTCCTTCTGGTCAGACATCTTCTTCCGAGTTATTGCCATCAACATCCATCTTGAGTTCCTTGATCTTGCGTGTCAGGGTATTGCGACCCCAGCCGAGGAGGCGAGCTGCATCCTGTCGGCGTCCCTCGGTATGCTCTAAGGCGACCTCAATGAGGATATGCTCCAGGGAAGGTAGGGCAAGATCCAGCAACCCAGCCCCACCTGCCTTGAGATGATCGCGCGCCCATCGGCGCAGGGCCGATAGCCACGAATCTTCACTTTCCCGGCCACTGGTTGGCAACGCTAGTTCCGCGGGCAAGTCTTCGATGTGTATCTCCTTGCCCGCCGCCATGACGGTGAGCCAGCGCGCGGTGTTTTCGAGTTGGCGGACATTCCCCGGCCAGTCGAGACCAGCAAGGCGTTCGGCGGCGCCAAGAGAGAGAACCTTGGATTCGCACCCCAGTTCCGTCGCGGCGGAGGCAAGAAAGTAACGCATGAGCAAAGGAATATCCTCGCGCCGCTCCCGCAACGCTGGGAGGTGGATTCGAATAACATTGAGACGATGGAAGAGATCCTCGCGAAAACGGCCCTGCTGAACGAGTGACTCGAGGTGCTGGTGAGTGGCAGCGATGATCCGGGTATCCACCTTCACTGGCGCCAGACCACCCACCCGATAGAACTCACCGTCCGCCAGAACACGCAGCAAGCGTGTCTGGAGTTCCGCCGGCATGTCACCGATCTCATCCAAAAACAGGGTCCCGCCATGGGCTTGCTCAAACCTACCCTCGCGTCGTGCTTGGGCACCTGTGAAGGCGCCACGCTCATGGCCAAAGAGCTCAGATTCCAGTAGATCATGAGGGATGGCGGCCATATTGAGAGCGATAAAGGGCTTATCGGTACGCGGGCTGTGGCGGTGCAGCGCGCGGGCGACCAGCTCTTTGCCCGTACCTGATTCTCCATTGATCAATACAGTAATGTTTGAGCGAACGAGCCGACCAATGGCGCGAAAGACCTCTTGCATGGCCGGGGCCTCGCCGATGATCTCGGCGCCCTTCGCCATAGGCGCTTCAGATTCAGCCCCTTCCTGAGTCTGATGACGACAGGCGCGACGAACCTGGGCGACAGCCTCGTCAAGATCGAAAGGCTTGGGTAGGTACTCGAAGGCGCCGCCATGGAAGGCGGACACGGCGCTATCGAGATCCGAATGTGCCGTCATGATAATAACGGGCAGGGATGGATAGCGGGCGGTGATCTGACCCAAGAGTTCCAGGCCATCGATGCCGGGCATCCGAACATCGGAAAGGATGGCATCCGGCTGGTCTCGCTCCAGTATCTCCATGACACCAACACCGTTGGAAAAGCAGGTAACGTCCATTTCGGCCTTACGCAGGGCCCGCTCCAGCACCCACCGGATGGAGCGGTCATCGTCGATGACCCAGACCTTAGGTGCCTTTATCATGTTATGTCTCCAACGGCAGATAGACGAAGAACCGTGCCTCGCCGGGTTGACTCTCGCACTCGATCAGGCCGCCATGCTGGTTGACCAGCTCTTGGGCAATTGGCAGACCCAGACCAGTGCCTCCGGCCTGGCCAGTGACCATGGGAAAGAAGATGCGCTCCTGCAGCTCCAAGGGTATGCCGGGGCCGTTATCATAAACCTCAACGCGTAGCACAAGACGATGGCGTTTACCGCCCATGGTGAACTGGCGTAACACCCGAGTACGCAGCACGACACGTCCGTTCGGGCCAGTAGCCTTGGCAGCGTTACGCACCAGATTGAGTAGGGCCTGAAGGAGCCGATCGCCATCGGCCATGAATTCCGGGATACTTGGATCATAGTCCCGTTCGATCAGAGGTCCATTAGGGTGTTCTGCCAATATCAGGCTCCGAACCCGCTCCAGGAGGAAATGGATATTGACCTTGCCTGGCGTGGGCAAACGATTGGGGCCCAGCATCCGATCCATTAGGGCCTGGAGGCGGTCAGCCTCTTCAATAATGATCCGGGTATATTCGCAAAGCGATTTGTCAGGCAATTCCTGTTCCAATAGCTGGGCCGCGCCCCGTAATCCACCGAGGGGATTTTTAATCTCGTGTGCTAAACCACGTATCAGGGCCTGGGTTGCCTGGTGCTGAGATTGCAGGTGTTCCTCGCGATTGATGCGGAGCTGACGATCTACCTGGTGCAACTCCACCAGCAGCTCTACCTCCGCCCCGAATTGATGAATGGGTAAGACGGTACAATTGACCCGAATGGTCCGCCCATCTATCAGGACAATGTTTATCTCGCGTTCGGTAAAGGGCTGACGGGTTAGGGCTGCTTGGCGGAGCCGGCACTCGACGGCATCGCTTGGACAGATGAGGATATCCATGGCCTGGACACCCAGAACATAACGGGCGCTCACATCGAACAACATCTCACCAGCCGGGTTGATGTGGATGAGACGTAAGTCCTTATCAAACAATAGGGCAGCGGTATTCAGGTTGTCGAGAATCTTCTTCTCGAGGCTCGTCTTCCGTGGATGGGGCGTCTTCATGCAAGTGACCAAGCAGTAATTTCCCAGGGTGTGTGCCGTTTGAATTTACTTTAGGCAATTCGCATTCCATGCGTTACACAGTGAGTACCACCATGGCGCCCGCCTTCAGATTAAACATTCGCTCCAAAAGGGTGCGCACGGCTCAATATCCGACCCGTCTCGATTCCCCCTCCCCGATTTCTGAAAGCAAAACGCCCCTCACGGGGCGTTAGTGGTTTCTCTGGACTGGAAGACAAGACTCGCCCGTCCTCATCTCCCAGGCTCCAAACTAATCAGAGGCTGTAATAGAGATCGAATTCGATGGGGTGGGTGGTCATGCGCAGTTGCGTCACCTCGGTCATCTTGAGAGCAATGTAGGCATCGATCAGATCATTGGTAAAAACTCCGCCCGCTATCAGGAAATCACGGTCCTTGTCCAGGCAATCCAGAGCTTGATCGAGGGCGTGACAAACGGTCGGGATAGCTTTTTCCTCCTCGGGAGGCAGATCATAGAGATCCTTATCCATGGGATCGCCAGGATGAATTTTGTTCTGGATACCATCGAGACCAGCCATCATCATGGCGGCAAAAGACAGATAGGGGTTGCCCGTAGCATCCGGGAACCGCACTTCAATGCGGCGTCCTTTGGGGTTGCTCACATGGGGGATACGGATGGACGCGGAGCGGTTGCGGGCCGAGTAAGCCAACATGACCGGAGCCTCGAAGCCCGGCACCAAGCGCTTGTAGGAGTTGGTGGAGGCGTTAGTGAAGGCGTTCAAAGCCCGAGCGTGCTTGATGATGCCGCCAATATAATAAAGAGCGATATCGGACAGACCGCCATACTTATCGCCAGAGAAGAGGTTGACGCCATCCTTACCCAGAGACATGTGGCAGTGCATACCACTGCCATTATCGCCAACCAGGGGCTTGGGCATGAAGGTTACGGTCTTGCCATAGGCGTGGGCCACGTTCCAGATAGCGTACTTCTGGATCTGGACCCAGTCAGCACGTTGCACCAGGCTGCTGAATTTAGTACCAATTTCGCATTGTCCAGCGGTTGCCACCTCATGGTGATGGACCTCGACGGGGACGCCCATGTCTTCCAACGCCAAGCACATGGCAGCGCGCAAGTCATTCAGGGAATCGACCGGGGGGACAGGAAAGTAGCCCCCCTTGATGCCTGGACGATGACCGATATTGCCATCTTCGTAGGTCCGCTCGGAATTCCAGTCTGCTTCCTCGGAATCAACCTTGTAGAAGCAACCAGACATACTGGCGCCCCAGCGGACGTCATCCAGGATAAAGAACTCAGGCTCGGGTCCGAAGAAGGCGGAATCGGCGATACCGGTGGACTTGAGGTAAGCCTCGGCGCGCTTCCCCAGGGAGCGCGGATCGCGCTCGTAACCCTGCATAGTGTTGGGCTCCAGAATGTCGCAGCGCAGGATCAGGGTCTTTTCATCCGAGAAGGGATCCATAACCGCCGTGCTAGCCTCGGGCATGAGCACCATGTCGGACTCTTGTATACCCTTCCAGCCGGCGATAGAGGAACCATCGAACATCTTCCCTTCAGTGAAGAAGTCATCATCCACCGCATTAATGGGCATGGAGACATGCTGCTCCTTGCCACGGGTATCGGTGAAGCGCAAGTCAACGAACTTCACTTCATTTTCCTTGATCATTTTCATTACGTTGGAAGGCATGTAGGGTCTCCGGTTCTAGTGCTTAGGATGCTTTGGTTAAGGGTGCAGCGAGTCTCAGCTCGCAAGAACTTAGATATTCCTTGTGTCGCCGCTGCCGCGGACATGGCTTATTTATGCAGTAATCGAGCCAAAATAGCCCAACTGGCAGGGGGGAGCGAAGATACGGTCTACCCGAGAGGCTAGCCAGCCTTCTACGCCCCACCAAGTCGCCGATTTAGGGGTTCAGGGATGCGGGGCACGTAGCTGCGCCCCAAGTTGGTGCGTTACCTCAGATCTTCGCATCAACTATGTGCGCGTTAGCTGAAATACAGGGTCACGCGCCGGAAACTGGCATCATCGCTAATGGCCTCCTGAAGTCTTTCGCCCAGGATTTTCGCCTTGCCTGAGTCGCTTTCACATACTGAAAGTGGCAGGATGACCTCTACATCGATGCGCCCTCCAAGATAGTGCAAGACAACCTCCTGGCGATGACTGGCGGCGGCGATTCCCAGCCAATGCCGGTCCAGGCGAGCCAGTGCCTCGGTACGGAGGGGTAAATTCATGGTGGGCGGAGCAGTCTCGTCGTCTTCGGGATCAATGTGGACAGTGACGTCAGTGATCTCGTCGATTTCCTGTTTGAGACGGTGTTCGACCAGAATCGCGATGGCATGGCCCTCGGAAACGCTAATGGTCGGATCAACCAAGAGGTGGACATCCGCGGAGGCATGTCCACCATGTTTGCGGGTGCGCAACATGTGGACATCGCGCACCCCTCCCACGGAAGCAATCGTGGACTTGATACTGGCCAGCCGTTCGGCGTCCAGGCCTCTGTCGGCCAGCTCATGCATGGCATCATAGCCCATATCCCAGCCCACCTTGGCGATCATGTAGGCCACGAGTACGGCGGCGATGGCGTCCAAGTAGTTAAGTCCCAACATGGCGCCACCCACGCCAAGGAAGACGACTACGGAGGAGATGGCGTCTGATCTGTGATGCCAGGCATGGGCGCGAAGCATATCGGAACGGACCTGCTTGGCGTAATAGAGCGTGTACCAATAAAGCCATTCCTTCAGAACAACGGAGGCCCCCGCCAAATACAGGGCTAGGGAACCCGGCACGTGAAGTTCGTCGGGGTTAAACAAGCGCTCCGCCGCGCTCCAGGCAATGCCTATGGCCACAGCGATGAGGATGGCTCCAAAGGAGAGCGTAGCCACGGTCTCGTAACGACCATGCCCATAGGGATGGTCCTCGTCCGGGGCTTGGCTGGCATGGTGGCTGGCAAACCAGACCAGTCCATCGGCGATGAGGTCCGAGAGGGAATGAACCCCATCGGCGATCAGGGCTTGAGAATTAGCGAAGTAGCCACCTACCAGCTTGGCGCCAGTTAGCAACACATTGACCAAACCGCCGACGATGGAGGTGCGTGCAGAAGCCCGTGCCCGTTCTGCGCGGAGTTCATGATTTGTCATTGGGGCACCTCAAGCCTACGCGGAGTTCCTAGAGAATGGGTCACGCCAAATTCGGGTCAGCCGCGCCAAGCGACGGCATGAACCCAGAACTGTCAATATGGGCAACAGGTTACCTGAAATCAGAGCTACCAGTCCGAAGCACCAATCCCCCCGAGGGTTCGTGATGGCGGAATGACCTGTGCAACAGCTATACTTTAAATCATTTTTACATAACGAAGCCGAGGAGATTGGTCGTGGCTGGGACGAACGACGACATGACGACGTTTCAGGGCCTGATCTTCGCTCTGGAACGATTTTGGGCGGATCAGGGGTGTGTCATTCTGCAGCCTTATGACATGGAGGTTGGTGCTGGCACCTTTCACCCCGCAACCTTTCTCCGTGCTATAGGCCCTGAACCCTGGCGCTGTGCCTATGTACAGCCCTCGCGAAGGCCCACTGACGGGCGCTACGGCGAAAACCCCAATCGGCTCCAACATTACTACCAATATCAGGTAGTCTTGAAGCCTTCGCCCATAAATATCCAGGATCTCTACCTCCAATCTTTGCGAACCTTGGGTATTGATCCCTTGGTTCACGATATACGATTCGTTGAGGACAACTGGGAATCGCCCACCCTAGGGGCCTGGGGGTTAGGCTGGGAAGTCTGGCTCAATGGCATGGAGGTGACCCAATTTACCTATTTTCAGCAGGTTGGTGGCTTAGATTGCCGCCCAGTCACTGGCGAGATTACTTACGGCTTGGAGCGTATCGCTATGTACCTTCAGGGCGTCGAAAGTGTTTATGACCTAATCTGGACCCAAGCTGGCAACCGTGTGGTGACCTACGGCGATGTTTACCATCAGAACGAGGTCGAGCAGTCCGCTTACAACTTTGAACACGCCGATATCGAAACCCTGTTCAGGCAGTTTGATAATTGCGAGCGGCACAGCCAGCATTTGATCGGACTTGGGTTGCCGCTGCCAGCCTATGAGCAAGTACTTAAGGCATCTCATACATTCAACCTCTTGGACGCCCGCAGCGCCATTTCGGTAACAGAGCGTCAACGCTTTATTTTGCGGGTACGCACCCTAGCTCGAGCTGTGGCCCAGGTTTTTTTTGACCGCCGGGAGGCCCTAGGTTTTCCCATGCTGTCCTCTACCGTCCCCAGCGAGTGTTAAGGAGAAGATCATGGTTGTGACACGCGATCTGCTGGTTGAAATCGGGACCGAGGAGCTGCCTCCGAAAGCCTTGTTGAGCCTATCACAGTCCTTTGCAGAAGGCTTTAAGTCGCAGTTGGCCCAGCACCACCTGAGTTTTGGCCCTGTTCAGACCTTTGCTACCCCACGACGTTTGGCTTTACTGGTTAAGGATTTGGGGACCGCCCAACCACATCAGGAACTGCTTCGGCGCGGTCCATCCGTTAAGGCAGCATTCGACGTCACTGGCGAACCAACGCAGGCCGCCCTTGGCTTTGCCCGCTCCTGCGGTGTCGAGATGGTTGGCATAGACCGAGAAGAGACCGATAAAGGCGCCTGGCTAGTCTTCCGCCAAAGGCAAGATGGACTAGCCACCATGGAACTCCTGGAACCCATGGTTAATCGAGCCCTGGCCAGCCTGCCCATCCCGAAGCGCATGCGCTGGGGTGATCGGGATGATGAGTTTGTTCGCCCGGTGCATTGGGTAGTGTTGCTTTTTGGGGATGAGCAAGTCGAGGGACGGATTTTGGGGGTCCCGATCGGTCGTGATACTTATGGTCATCGCTTCCACCGGCCCGGGGCCATGCGTTTATGGGTGCCCGGTGACTACGAGGAGTTGCTCAGGGAAACCGGTCGAGTTGAGCCGGATTTCAACCTTCGCCGCGAGCGTATCCGCCTACATGTCCAGGCCCTGGCGGCAGAAGCGGGGGGGTATGTGGTTATGCCCGATGAACTCCTCGACGAAGTCACCGCACTGTGCGAGTGGCCCAGCGCGATTATGGGTGGCTTCGACTTCAAGTATCTCGAAGTACCCGCCGAAGTACTCATCGAGACCATGCAAAAGAACCAGAAATATTTCCCTCTGCGCTCTGTGGAGGGATATCTGTTGCCCAAGTTCATCACCATCGCCAATATCGAGAGCCTAGATCCCAGCGAGGTGCGTAAAGGCAATGAGCGGGTCATCCGGCCCCGCTTTGCTGACGCCGCCTTTTTTTGGTCCCAAGACATCAAGTATCCCCTAGAGTCTTATGGGGAACGTCTCAAGGCGGTTGTCTTTCAGGAAAAATTGGGCACTGTGGCGGAAAAATCCCAGCGCGTTGCCCAGATTTCACGCTACATCGCCGGGATAATGGGTTATGACGAGGAACTTGCAGCGCGGGCTGCCTATCTGTCCAAATGTGACCTTATGACCTCCATGATCTTCGAGTTTGGGGGTCTTCAGGGCATCATGGGCCGATATTATGCCGAACACTCTGGTGAGAACCCTGCGGTCTGCGCCGCCATCGAGGAGCAGTATCTGCCACGCCATGCCGGAGATAAACTGCCCGTCACCGATTGCGGGCTCATTCTCTCCTTGGCCGATAGGCTAGACACCCTGGTTGGCATTTTTGCCATTGGCCAAAGGCCAACGGGGGTCAAGGATCCCTATGCCCTGCGACGTGCCGCCATCGGTATCCTGCGCCTGCTGATTGAGACGCCACTTGCCTTGGATCTTCGTGAACTGCTGGATTTCACTGCTCAGGAATTTCGCACTAAACTTGATGCTACCGCCGCAGCCGGTGAAGTTTTTGATTATGTGCTTCAGCGACTTAAAGGCTATTGTCAGGATCACGGCTTGGCCGCCGATCAGGTTGATGCCGTACAGGCTGTAGGAAAGCGTGTGCCAAGCGATATTTATCGTCGTATCCAGGCGGTACGCGATTTTAGCCGACTCCCCGAAGCCGAAGCCTTGACGGCCGCCAATAAGCGTATTCGCAACATTCTTAAGAAAAGTGTGGAGAATCCGAGCGATACCGTAAATCAAACCCTTTTGGTCGAACCCGAGGAAATCAATCTGGCGGCACGTATCTTCGAATTGGGTCCTCAGGTCAAGTCCCTTATTAGCAAAGGTGATTATGCGGGTACGTTGAAAATCCTTGCTGGCCTTAGATCTGAAGTTGACGCCTTCTTTGAGCAGGTGATGGTCATGGATGAGAACCCCAAGGTTCGCACCAACCGTTTGGCTCTGCTTACCCTTCTTGATGGGCTTTTTCTGGAAGTAGCAGACATTTCCCGATTGCAACCTATGGCTCAATGAAATCTAGCGTCCACTCGAGGTTACATGAAGCTTATCATTCTCGATCGTGATGGAGTCATCAACCACGACTCGGTTGACTATATTAAGTCTTTAGATGAATGGATCCCTATACCTGGTAGCCTGGATGCCATGGCACGCCTCTATCATGGCGGCTTTCGCATAGCTATCGCGAGCAATCAATCCGGCCTGGGCCGTGGTTTATTTTCCATAGATCATCTCAACGCAATACACCGAAAACTTGCGAGAGAGCTGAGTGCTCAAGGTGCTCAAGTAGAGGCAATTTTTTTCTGTCCCCATGCACCCATCGTCAAGTGCTCTTGCCGAAAACCTCTACCCGGTCTTATGAATGAGATTGCCTCTCGACTCCAGATTGACTTGGATGGTGTGCCTTGCGTTGGCGATTCCTGGCGTGACCTAGAATCAGCGCTAGCAGTTGGGGCTTCTCCCATCTTAGTACGTACCGGTAATGGTCTGAAAACCCTTGCCGATCATGCTAACGAACTGGGTGACATCCCTGTATTTAATGATTTAGCGGCGGCGGCGGACTTTATTCTGACGGCATAGGGCGTTATGGCTATGGTGGTGTTTAGATCCTTCATATATATGGTCTTCCTTAGTCTGACCACCCTGGTCATAGCGCCGACACTGTATGTTTTGAAATGGGTCCTACCCTTCCCCGTGTTAGCGAAACTTGGCAAACTTTGGGGCAGGCTGAACCTAGAAGCTATAGGAATCATTTGCGGACTTAAGTATCGTATTCACGGTTGGGAGAAGCTTCCCAGAGAAAACTGTATCGTTCTCAGCAAGCACCAGTCCGCCTGGGAGACTATCGCCTTGCGCGGCTTGCTTCCCGCTACCAATACTTGGGTAATCAAGCGAGAATTACTTTGGATTCCATTTTTTGGATGGGGTATGGCGGCCTTAGATCCTATCGCCCTTGATCGGAGGGCAGGTCGCCAAGCCATCAAACAACTTCTGCAGGAGGGGCGTAAGTGGCTAGAGGCGGGAAGATGGGTCGTCATTTTCCCAGAGGGGACACGAACCGCGCCTGGCGAACGCATCAAATACAATCTCGGCGGGGCATTGCTAGCCGAAAAGACTGGTTATCCCATCTTGCCAATCGCTCACAATGCCGGTGTATTTTGGAGACGGCGTGGACTCCACAAATACCCTGGTATCATAGATCTTGTCATCGGTGATCCCATACGAACCCAGGGGCTCAAGGCCGGAGAGATCAATCGGCGCGTTGAGAGATGGATCGAGGAGACCGTCGCCAGCCTCCCGCAAGTCCGTTGACGAAATGCGGAGGATTTTCCCGGATTCATCACCATTCCTCTGGCATTTGTTCCCCTGCTAAATATCGATATTTCCTGCCTGCAAGGCATTACGTTCGATAAATTCACGACGGGGCTCGACCTGATCCCCCATCAAGGTCGTAAAGATTTGATCCGCCGCCACAGCATCTTCGATGGTCACGCGTAGCAGACGCCTTGTCTCGATATTCATTGTCGTGTCCCAAAGTTGCTCTGGGTTCATTTCTCCAAGACCCTTATAGCGCTGGATATGGTAGTAACGTCGCACCTCGTCCATCATCCAATCCATGGCCTCCCCAAAATTAGATACTAGACGAGTCTTGTCCCCGCGCCGTATATAAGCACCTGTCGAAAGCAGCCCGTGTAGTTTGTCCGACAGAGCCATGATGCGGTTATAGTCACCGCCCCCAAAAAACTCCAAAGGTACATAACTGGTCTCGGGGATCCCGTGCCGCAGGCGGGTAACAACTAATCCTGGATAGGAGGGGTCTTCTTCGTTAGACAATTCCACTAAGAAGCGCTCGCCGGGGACAAGCCGGGCATTCAGTAAACTTCTCATTTCCACCAGCCACGCATCAGGATCGAATGTGGCCTCCCCCCGGCTACGCCCGTAAGGTGAATGGGAAAGCAATGTCCCCAAAAATGCAGCGTCATAGCGACCGGTAAGTCTTTGGACGATTGCACGGTAAAGCTGGTAGTCACGAGCTAGTTCTTCTAGGGCAGTTGCCGCCAGCGGCGGCGCTTCGGGTGAAATATATAACAGGGCACCGTCGAGAGCTGTCTGCAACAGGGCGGCATTAAGTTCAGTGTCTCCTAACAAGTACTGCTCCTGCTTGCCACGCTTGATTTTGTAAAGTGGTGGCTGAGCAATATAAATGTGCCCTCGCTCCACAAGTTGCGGCATTTGGCGATAAAAAAATGTTAGCAGTAAGGTGCGTATATGCGCACCATCGACATCGGCATCGGTCATTATAATTATCCGGTGATAGCGCAGTTTATCCGGGTTGTAGTCTTCCGGACCAATGCCGCACCCAAGCGCTGTAATTAGGGTTCCCACCTCCGCCGAGGACAACATCTTGTCGAATCGAGCCTTTTCGACATTCAAGATCTTTCCCTTTAGTGGCAAAATGGCCTGGAAAGCACGATCACGACCTTGTTTTGCCGAACCACCGGCTGAATCACCTTCCACCAGATAGAGTTCACATTTGCTAGGATCACGTTCCTGACAATCGGCCAGCTTACCGGGAAGACCGGCGATATCTAGTACACCCTTACGGCGAGTCAAATCGCGAGCCTTCCGTGCGGCCTCACGGGCTCGAGCCGCCTCCAGCATCTTATTAGAGATGGTTTTAGCCTCTCCGGGATGCTCTTCTAGAAAGATATCAAGGTTTTCAACCAACAGGGCCTCGACTACCCCCTTGACCTCTGAGGACACCAGCTTGTCTTTGGTCTGGGACGAGAACTTGGGATCCTGCACCTTAACCGACACTACTGCGGTCAGGCCCTCCCGAGCATCATCTCCTACCGTCTTTACCTTATTTTTCTTGGCTAACTCTTCACGTTCGATGTACTGATTGAGGGTGCGCGTCATGCCGGCACGAAACCCGGCAAGATGAGTACCGCCATCGCGCTGTGGGATGTTATTGGTATAGCAAAAGATAGTCTCCTGGAAGGACTCGTTCCATTGTAAGGCGACTTCCACTTGGATGCTCTGACGCTCGGCAACGAAATAGCAAACAGTAGGGTGTACCGGTACCTTGTTACGATTCAAGTGGTTGATAAAGGCTTGAATGCCTCCTTTGTATTCAAAGATGTCTTCGCGCCCACTATTCTCGTCATAAAGCACGATGCGTACACCTGAATTAAGAAAAGACAGCTCCCGGAGACGCTTAGCCAATATGTCATAGTGGAATATAGTATCGGAAAAGATCTCGGTTGATGGCTTGAAATGGACCTCCGTACCCGTGAGGTTGCTTGGACCTACCTCCTTGAGTGAGTACAAGGGTTCCCCAAGTGCGTAATCCTGAATATACTCCTTGCCATCCCGGCGGATGTTCAAGGTTAATCGCTCCGATAGGGCATTTACCACCGAAACGCCAACCCCATGGAGACCTCCGGAGACCTTGTAGGAGTTGGCGTCAAATTTTCCTCCTGCGTGGAGGATCGTCATTATGACCTCAGCAGCGGATCTTCCCTCCTCCGGGTGGATATCGACTGGGATACCCCGGCCATCGTCCACAACCGTAATCGACTGGTCTGAGTGAATTTTTACTTTAATATTAGTGCAATGCCCGGCTAGGGCCTCATCAATTGAGTTATCGACCACCTCAAACACCATGTGATGTAGCCCAGTCCCATCGTCCGTGTCACCTATATACATTCCTGGACGCTTACGTACTGCATCTAGGCCTCGGAGAACTTTAATATTTGAAGAGTCGTAGCTCATGGTGTAATGGTACCTGGATGTGTTCTGCGTCGGGTTTCCCGAACTGGATGGGTATTTTACCTGAATCGCCAAGATCACTATCCGGGAAGTGAGGCTTTTTACGCCATGCATCACATCTGTTCCACGTGGAACAAAACTTAACCTGTTTAGCCTTCGAACTCTCCGTTGGCAATCACTAGATCTTTGCGGGTACATACACTTTAACTCTTCGAATTGAGAGCCATCCCCTCAGACCACACCGTTGTTCTTGCCGACCCAACTCCGTCGAATCCAGGTTGCATAATACCCTCAGGTGAGCACGCAGATGCGATTCGGTGCGGGCGATAGGGGGGCGAGCTCAGCCTCAGAGGTGACCGAGTCATGGTCGAAAAGCCGATAGACCCCGGGGCATGTCCCAGCAACTGCAGGACCCCTGAATAATCAACCTCGATTATGCTCGGCGAGTCTAGAATCAAATGGCACCTCTACATTTATAGGTGTTGTGATGAACAAGCACTTCGAACAACTGGCGGCTGAAGAGCGGGCGACGATCATGGTGATGGCCGAGGAGGGGAAGAGTCTGCGGGAGATGGCCAGGACCCTGCATCGCGCCCCCTCGACGATCAGCCGCGAATGGCGCCGGCATGCCGCGCCTGAGGATACCGTTGGCACCCGTGGCTACGACGACAAGCGGGCGGGCCAGGAGGCACGACGCCAGCGATTCAAGCCGCGTCGGGTGCACAAATTGGCGGTCGACGGGGTGCTGTTTGGCGTGGTCGAGCAATTTCTGCGCGAGGGTTGGTCGCCTGGTCAGATTGCCGGCACCCTGAAAATCATGTGGCCTGATACATTAACGCGGCGGGTCGCCGCCGAGACCATCTACACCTGTCTCTACGCCTTGCCACGGGGTGCCTTGCGCCAGGAACTGATCGCCTGTCTGCTAAGGCGCGTAGTGCCCGCTTGCCGCGGTCGCGAGGCACGGATCGTCGTGGGCAACTAGCTGAGATGGTTAGCATTCATGTCCGTCCGCCCGAGGTAGATGATCGCGCCTTGACGGGCCATTGGGAGGGGGACTTCATCAAGGGGGCGGGTAACCGCTCGGCGGTCAGGGTCCTGGTAGAGCGGAGCTCGCGCCTGTTGCTGCTGGCCAAGATGGACGATGCCACTGCCGCCTCCGCCTTGGCGGACTACAGCCGTAAGCTCAATAGCATCACCGCAACGCTGCGCTAATCCCCGACCTATGACCAGGGGGAGGAGATGGCGCGCCATACCGAACTGACCGTTCAGACCGGGGTTAAGGTCTACTTCTGCGCAACGGTGTCCGGTTTGCCCCTCCTGGTGACCGCAAATCTATCCCGTTTGACCGCCTAGGATGAGCCGAGAGGGCACCCCAGCGGAATTCGGCATTTTAACCGTGCGTCGAGAGAGCAGCGTCAGCCGCATCCCTAGGTGTCCTGATTATTTTCACCCTAACCAAAAAATGACTGTCAACCCAAAGTAGAAATGTCCCCTTCTCTCCAAAATAGAGATGTCCCCTGTTAGCGGCTAGGGAGGGGGGGTACGCCGGCTGGGCGGGCCAGACGGCAGGAGCCCGGAGGGCGATGGGCCG
>WBZT01000332.1_pt1 | contig 39958 bp, 34 predicted proteins | sample 5204241 | NCBI WGS metagenome assembly WBZT01 (sample SAMN12344358, study PRJNA552823) | activated sludge metagenome | biome: Activated sludge suspended growth; feature: Nitrification reactor; material: Wastewater; isolation source: activated sludge from nitrification reactor of wastewater... | reverse complement strand
CTTTACAACCCGAAGGCCTTCTTCAGACACGCGGCATGGCTGGATCAGGGTTGCCCCCATTGTCCAAAATTCCCCACTGCTGCCTCCCGTAGGAGTCTGGGCCGTGTCTCAGTCCCAGTGTGGCGGATCATCCTCTCAGACCCGCTACTGATCGTCGCCTTGGTGGGCCTTTACCCCACCAACTAGCTAATCAGACATCGGCCGCTCCAATCGCGCGAGGCCTTACGGTCCCCCGCTTTCACCCTCAGGTCGTATGCGGTATTAGCACAACTTTCGCTGCGTTATCCCCCACGACTGGGTACGTTCCGATGCATTACTCACCCGTTCGCCACTCGCCACCAGGGTTGCCCCCGTGCTGCCGTTCGACTTGCATGTGTAAAGCATGCCGCCAGCGTTCAATCTGAGCCAGGATCAAACTCTTCAGTTCAATCTCTGTTAACTCTACAACCCACTCTCTCAAGCAGGCCGCTTCCACTCTTCAGAATCTTCTGACTAGTGCAAGCATCAGGTTTATCTTTCGCTTCCCCATCCCAGGCCCTCGCCCAAAATGGCTCCACTTAACCCAATGCCCACACCTTAAGGCTGTAAGTAAACTGTTAAAGAACTGTTTTTACTGCGTTTTTTGCCTTGCCGCCGCGTTTGCCGCTGCAGCGAGAGACCGGCATTTTAGAGACAAAAATTTGTTGGTCAAGCGTTTGTTGCAAGATTTTTTCCATGCGGTTGCAAACTCCTTACGCGTCATGGAGTTAGTCAACGCAGCATGACCCTGGCAAAGCGCCTTTTGCCCACCTGGATGACCACGGTGGCACCTTTTTCCACCATCAAACCCTTGTCACCAACCTTCTCGCCGTCCATCTTCACGCCGCCGCCGGCAATACTGCGCATGGCTTCCGACGTGCTGGGGACCAGCCCTGCAAGCTTGAGCAACTGCGCGATGGGCAGCCCGCCCTGGGGCGCATCAAACGTGAACTCGGGCAGATCATCCGGTATGGCGCCTTGCCGGAACCGGGCCTCGAAGTCGGCCAGCGCCGCCTCGGCCGCCGCCCGGTCGTGGAAACGGGCGATGATCTCCTGGGCGAAGCCCACCTTGATATCGCGCGGATTGCGGCCATCCTCCACCTCCCGCTTCCATTGCCGGATGACCGACAACGGTTCGAAGGAGAGCAACTCGATGTAACGCCACATCAGGTCATCGGAAACCGACATGAGCTTGCCGAACTGCTCGCTCGGCGAATCGGTGATCCCCACGTAATTGCCCAAAGACTTGGACATCTTGTTCACCCCATCCAGCCCTTCCAACAAGGGCATGGTGAGGATGCACTGGGGCTTCTGTCCAAAATGCTTCTGCAGTTCCCGGCCCATCAGCAGGTTGAACTTCTGGTCCGTACCGCCCAGTTCCAGGTCGGCTTCCAGGGCCACGGAGTCGTAACCCTGGATCAATGGATAAAGGAACTCGTGGATGGCGATGGGCTGGTTGCCGGTGTAGCGCTTGCTGAAGTCGTCCCGCTCCAGCATGCGCGCCACGGTGTGGGTGGCCGCCAGCTTGATCATGTCTGCGGCGCTCATGCCCCCCATCCAGCGGGAGTTGAACTCCACCTCGGTCTTTTCCGGGTCGAGGATCTTGAATACCTGGGCTTGATAGGTCCGGGCATTCACCTCCACCTGTTCCGGCGTGAGGGGCGGGCGCGTCGCATTCTTGCCGGTGGGGTCGCCAATCATGCCGGTGAAGTCGCCGATCAGGAACACGGCCTGGTGACCCAGGTCCTGGAGTTGGCGCATCTTGTTGAGCAATACGGTATGGCCAAGGTGCAGATCGGGGGCCGTAGGGTCGAAGCCGGCCTTGACGCGCAGCGGTCGCCCCGATTTGAGTTTCTCGATCAGTTCGGCTTCGACAAGAAGCTCGTCGCAGCCGCGCTTGATGATTTCAAGGGCGTCTTCGATGGAAGGCATGGGATTTTCCGCAGAAGGAATGAATGGAGCGGGAGGAATTGGAGCGGGTGATGGGAATCGAACCCACGTCTAAAGCTTGGGAAGCTCTCGTTCTACCATTGAACTACACCCGCGATGTAAACTCGCGGACCCGAATGCTACTTGAATTCAAGGGCGCCACAAAGTGATCACCCTGCGCATCAACGGCCAACCACGGCAGTTTCCGGCCCCCCTTTCCATCGCCGAACTGATGGTCGAACTCGACCTGGCCGGCAAGCGCATCGCCGTGGAAAAGAATGGCGAAATCGTGCCGCGCAGCCAGCATGGCAATGCCCGGGCCGTGGATGGCGACCAACTGGAAATCGTCGTCGCCGTCGGCGGCGGCTGACTCCCCCAATTCCCGATACCCACAGGTTCCAGATACCCATGGATGCACTCGTCATCGCCGGCAAGACCTATTCCTCCCGCCTCCTGGTGGGCACCGGCAAATACAAGGATTTCGCCGAAACCCGCGCGGCCATCGACGCCTCCGGCGCCGAGATCGTCACGGTGGCCATCCGCCGCACCAACATCGGCCAGGACCCCAACCAGCCCAGCCTGCTGGACGCCCTGCCCCCCAGCCAGTTCACCTACCTGCCCAACACCGCCGGCTGCTACACGGCGGACGACGCCATCCGCACCCTGCGCCTGGCGCGGGAACTGCTGGACGGCCACGATCTGGTCAAGCTGGAGGTGCTGGGCGATCCGCAAAGCCTGTATCCCAACGTGGTGGAAACCCTCAAGGCCGCCGAAGTCCTGGTGAAGGATGGTTTCAAGGTCATGGTCTACACCAGCGACGACCCCATCATCGCCAAGCAACTGGAAGACATCGGCTGCGTCGCCGTCATGCCCCTGGCTTCCCTGATCGGCTCAGGCATGGGCATCCTGAATCCCTGGAACCTGCGGATCATCATCGACCGACTCTCCGTGCCGGTCATCGTCGATGCCGGCGTCGGCACGGCTTCCGATGCCGCCATCGCCATGGAACTGGGCTGCGACGCGGTGCTGATGAACACCGCCATCGCCGGGGCCGGTAACCCCATCCTCATGGCCTCCGCCATGAAGAAGGCCGTGGAAGCCGGCCGCGAGGCCTATCTGGCCGGACGCATGGCGAAGAAGGTCTACCAGGCCACGCCCTCCTCCCCCACCGCCGGTCTGATCGGCTCCTGACCCTGACCGCGCGGGAAGACTGATCATCCCGCCGGGGCCCCCATGTCCGGAGAAACCCAACATCGCGCCATACGCTCCTTCGTCCTGCGCGCGGGGCGCATGGGATCGGGGCAAACGAAAGCCATGGAGGAACTGGGGCCCCGCTTCGTCCTGCCCTATGCGGCCACCCCCATGGACTGGCCCCAGGTTTTTGACAGACAGGCGCCGAGAATCCTGGAAATCGGTTTCGGCATGGGCGGCGCCACGGCGGAAATCGCCCGCGGCCATCCCGAGAACGACTATCTCGGCGTGGAAGTCCACACCCCCGGCGTGGGCGCCCTGCTCAAGCGCATCGGCGAACTGGATCTCGCCAACTTGCGCATCGTCCAGCATGATGCCGTCGAAGTGCTCCGGCACATGCTGGCCGAAGCCAGCCTGGACGGCATCCATATCTTCTTTCCCGACCCCTGGCACAAAAAACGCCATCACAAGCGCCGCCTGATCCAGCCCGCCTTCGTCGAACTGCTGGCCAGCCGGCTCAAGCCCGGGGGCTACCTGCACCTGGCCACGGACTGGGAGGACTATGCCCGTCAGATGCTGGAAGTCCTGGCCGCCAATCCCCTGTTGCGCAACACGACGGACACCTATGCGCCCCGGCCCGACCACCGCCCCCTCACCAAGTTCGAGCAGCGCGGCCTGCGCCTGGGCCATGGTGTCCGGGACCTGGTTTTTTGCCGCCGCTGACACGACTTTCACGGCGACTTCCCTCATCGGCCCACTGCCGATCCCCTGCCGGGAACGTCGGCCCTTTGACACCCGGGCTGATGCATTTCACCCCGCGTACGGAAACCACGCGACTTCGCAAGCCGGATAAAGCTGGCACGCGGCATGCGTGTCATGGCCAGGACTTTTCCAGGAATCCGCGCATGTATGCCTGGCTCATCGAAGACAAGGGACATCGCCCCATGCTCCGTTTCGAGGACGGGCATACCGGCATTCCGGTCAACCTGCATCTTCTGACGCGGCAACAGTTCCTGCGCTTGATTGGCCGCCGGGTCGAGATCCGCTCGCAACTCTCGCCCGACCACTACACGGTGCGCTTCCCCAACCCGGACGACACGTTGCCGATATGAGCCCTCCGCCTCCCCGGGCATGCGCCCGGGAAGGCGCCGCGGCCCCCGATAATTCGGGCCCATCCTCCCAAGGCCCGGTATTCGCCGCTACAATCCGGCGACCCTTTAATTCCCAGGCACAAGCCATGAAAAGCAGCGAAATCCGCCGCCAGTTTCTCGACTATTTCGCCGGCAAGGGGCATACCCCGGTCGCCTCCAGCCCCCTGATTCCCGGCAACGATCCCACCCTGCTATTCACCAACGCCGGCATGGTGCAGTTCAAGGATGTCTTCCTGGGCCGGGAATCCCGTCCCTATGCGCGCGCCGCCTCCAGCCAGCGCTGCGTGCGCGCCGGCGGCAAGCACAACGACCTGGAGAACGTGGGCTACACCGCGCGACATCACACCTTTTTCGAAATGCTGGGCAATTTCAGCTTCGGCGACTATTTCAAGCTCGATGCCATCCGCTACGCCTGGGAATTCCTCACCGTCACCCTGGCGATCCCGAAGGAAAAGCTCTGGGTCACCGTCTACCAGGACGACGACGAGGCCTATGCCATCTGGGCCGACGAGATCGGCGTGCCCAGGGACCGCATCACCCGCATCGGCGACAAGGCCGGCCAGAAATATCACTCGGACAACTTCTGGCAGATGGGCGACACCGGCCCCTGCGGCCCCTGCACGGAAATCTTCTATGACCACGGCCCTGACGTGGCCGGCGGGCCGCCCGGCACGCCGGAGGAGGACGGCGACCGCTACATCGAGATCTGGAACCTGGTGTTCATGCAGTACAACCGGGACGAGGCCGGCGCCATGCATCCGCTGCCCAAGCCCTCGGTGGACACCGGCATGGGCCTGGAGCGCATCGCCGCCGTCATGCAGCACGTCCATTCCAACTACGAAATCGACCTTTTCCAGGACTTGATCAGGGCCGCCATGCGGGAAACCGGCGCGACGGACGCCGGCAACAACTCCCTCAAGGTCATCGCCGACCACATCCGCGCCTGTTCCTTCCTCATCGTCGACGGCGTCATCCCCGGCAACGAGGGGCGCGGCTACGTGCTGCGCCGGGTCATCCGCCGCGCCATCCGCCACGGCTACAAACTGGGCTGCAAGACCCCCTTCTTCCACAAACTGGTGGCCGATCTCGCCGCCGTCATGGGCGAAGCCTACCCGGAACTGGTGGCCGCCCGGGATCGCGTTACCGCCGTGCTCAAGCAGGAAGAGGAGCGCTTCGCCGAAACCCTGGAAAACGGCATGGGCGTGCTGGAAACCGCCATGGCCTCGGAAGACCGCATGCTGGACGGCGAAACCGTGTTCAAGCTTTATGACACCTTCGGCTTCCCCCTGGATCTCACCGCCGACATCGCCCGGGAACGCGGCATCACCGTGGACTTCGCCGGCTTCGAGGCCGCCATGGAGCAGCAACGGGAACGGGCCCGCGCCGCCAGCAAGTTCACCATGGGCAAGGGCCTGGAATTCTCCGGCGAGAAGACCGAATTCGTCGGCTACGACCGCCTGGAACAGGAAGGCCGCATCGTCGCCCTCTACAAGGACGGCGGCCAGGTGGCCGAGATCCATGCCGGCGACGTGGCCGTCGTCGTGCTCGACCGCACGCCGTTCTACGCCGAATCCGGCGGCCAGGCCGGCGACGTGGGCGAGATCGCCTCGGGTCATGGCAGCTTCACGGTCGAGGACACCCAGAAGATCCAGGCCGACGTGTTCGGCCACACCGGCAGGCTCGCCGCCGGCAAGCTGGCCGTGGGCGACAGCGTCACCGCCAGGGTCGATACCGAGGCCCGCCAGCGCGCCGCCTACAACCACTCGGCCACCCACCTCATGCATGCCGCCCTGCGCGGCGTGCTCGGCAGCCACGTGGTGCAGAAGGGCTCGCTGGTGAACGCGGAGCGGACCCGTTTCGACTTCGCCCACCCCCAGCCGGTCACGCCGGAAGAGATCAAGCGCATCGAAGACCTGGTCAACGCCGAGATCCGCCGCAACAACCGCGTCGAAACCCGGCTCATGAAACATGAGGACGCCATCAAGGCCGGCGCCATGGCCTTGTTCGGCGAAAAATACGGCGACGAGGTGCGGGTGGTGGGCATGGGCGAGTTCTCCACCGAACTGTGCGGCGGCACCCACGTCAGGCGCACCGGCGATATCGGCCTGTTCAAGGTGGTCGCCGAGGGCGGCGTCGCCGCCGGCATCCGCCGCATCGAGGCGGTCACCGGCCCCGGCGCCGTGGCGGCCGTGCAGGAGCAGGAAGGCGCCCTGCGCGAGGTGGCCGATCGCCTCAAGGCCCAGCCCGGCGAAGTGGCCGCGCGCATTCAGCAAATCCAGGAACAGGTCAGGACCCTGGAGAAGGAACTGGCCCGCTACAAGTCTAAACTGGCCGGCAGCCAGAGCGACGATCTGCTGGCCCAGGCCATCGAAATCAGTGGAATCAAGGTGTTGGCTGCCACCATTGAAGGCGCCGATGCTAAAGCTTTGCGGGAAATGGCCGATAAACTGCGCGACAAGCTCAAATCCTGCGCCCTGGTGCTGGGTAGCGCGGTGGATGGCAGGGTGGCGTTGATCGCCGCCGTCACCGCCGACCTCACCGCCAAGGTCAAGGCGGGCGAGTTGGTGAATTTCGTGGCCGGCCAGGTGGGCGGCAAGGGCGGCGGCAAGCCGGACATGGCCCAGGCCGGCGGCACCGAGCCGGACAAGCTGGCGGCGGCGTTGCGGTCCGTGGCCGAGTGGGTCCATGGCAAACTTAACTGACTGAGGACTGATATCTATGTTCGGGTTCTTCAAACGCAAGAAGAGCGAAGAGGATCCCCTCAGTGACCTGAAGACCGTCTCGCGCTGGATGCAGGAGTTGCCGGCGGGGGACATCTACACCGCCCAGGAACAGGTGGTGCAGAGCCTGATCCAGTTCAACCACGCCGGCCTGGCCATGTCCAAGGAACGCCTCCAGGTGTTGATGCACCTGGACGATCAGGCCCGCGACATGCAGTACTCCCTGTGCATCCAGTATCTGCGCAATCCGCGCATGTCCAAGGTCATCGAATCCCGGCTGTGGACCGCCATTCACGCCTTCTACTGGGAGATCACCCGGGGCTACCACACCTTCCTCATGGACTTTGTCGCCAATCCCGGCGGCAGCAAGATCCAGCCGGCGATTCCCCTGATCACCGCCCGGGCGCTGCGCGGTTTCGCCGACATCTTCAAGTGGCGCTATTTCCGCTATGAAAAAGTCGAGGAAAAGCTCTGGCAACGCTTCCACAACCTCTACCGCATCTCGGAATTCGATGGTTTCCAGGGCAATCGCTTCAAGCTCTACCCGAGCGATTCCAAGCCGTCGAGCTGCATGGAGGAATATGTCCAGGCCCTGCTGCTCTCGCCCGTGGGCGCCGGCAGCCTGACGCCCAGGCAGATCGAGATGGTGGACCACTGGCTGGACAACTGGTCCGAGTACACCACCCTGGAGGCGCGCTACGAACCCAATCGCCACTTCCTGTACGTGGATGCCGGCAAGGGGCAAAGCATCCGGCGCATCCGGGATGACATCGACCCCGAACCCACCTTCCGCTATCTCAACACCGAACGCCTGATGGAGCATCTGGAACACACGGAGCGTTCCCTGAAATCCGGCGCCCTGCCCGCCTCCCTGGGCCTGGGCGAGGAGTTTCGCCTGCCGGACGGCTACGATCTGCTGCATTACGCCACCAACGAATGGTCGCCGGTCAATGAAAAGGAGCGGCGTGTCAGCCCCCGTCAACAGGTCGATGGCCGCTGCGAGGTGCTGCACGATCTCGCCAGCATCTGCGCCCGCATTCGCGTCGAGCAGGAAATCGCCAGCGGCAGCGCGCCCGGCCAGAAGCTCACTTCCGAGGAAATCCTCGACATCAAGCTGTATGGCTTCGTCACCGAGCGCACCAAGTCGGCGATCAGCCAGCGCCAGCTGGGCGGCAGGGATCTCAGCGTCGAGCAATGGCCCATGCACGATCGCAGCGACACCGGCCTGGGCGTCAGGTTGAAGGGCGAGGACAGCGAATGGGTCAAGGTCGGCAAGTTGCTCGCCTTGCGTCTCGATCCCGCCGACGCCTGGGTGATCGGCGTGGTGCGCCGCATTACCCGCCTGCAGGACGAGATGCGCATGATCGGCGTGCAGATGATCAACGCCTCGCCGGCGCTGGTGCAACTGGAACAGCACGAGAGCGCGCCGTCCCTGAGCTACGCCGTGGACGACGTCGACTACGAAAGCCAGCCGGCCAGCGACGCGCTGGCCTTTCCCACCCTCCAGGAGGGCAACCTGATCATTATCGAAAGCGCGCGTTACGCCCACGGGCGCCAGTACAAGCTGCGGGATGCCGGCGGATTCCGCCTGGTCCGCCTGGAGGCGGTGCGCGACAAGGGCGAGGGCTGGCTGATGACCACCTTCTCCCAAGTGGCCTGAAGCCCTCCGCGCCAGGCCGGCATACCTGGCGGTCGGGGGGTTCGCCCCGCCAGGCCGCGGCGGACAGGGAAAAATTCAGCTAAATGGAGACCCGAGTGAAATCCGATGCCAAGCCCGCCCTGCTCATCGTCGATGACGATCCGCTGATCACCGATACCCTGCACTTCGTGCTTTCCCACGATTTCGAGGTATTCGTCGCCGAGAGCAGGCAGCAGGTCAAGAGCCTGCTCACGCAACTGGACAGCGCGCCGCCCCTGGCCCTGGTGGACCTGGGCCTGCCGCCGTCCCAGCACAAGCCGGATGAAGGCTTCGCCCTGATCACCGACCTGCTCAACCACTCCAAGAAAACCCGCATCCTGGTGCTGTCCGGGCAGAACGACGAGGCCAATGCCCGCCATGCCCGCGCCCTGGGCGCCATCGATTTCATCGCCAAGCCCGCCGAGCCGGAACGGATCAAGCAGGCCCTGCTCTCCGCCCTGCGCTTCGATCAGGAGGAGGCCCCCGCGCCCGCCGTCGCTCCGGAATCCGACGCCATCGTCGGCTCCAGTTTCGCGGTGGACCGCCTGCGCAACCAGATCAAGCTCTATGCCGACGCGCCGTTTCCGGTGCTGATCGAGGGCGAATCGGGTAGCGGCAAGGAACTGGTGGCCAAGAGCCTGCACCAATGGTCCAAGCGGGGCGGCAAACCCTATCTGGCCCTCAACTGCGCCGCCATTTCACCGACCCTGGTGGAACCCACCCTGTTCGGCTACGCCAAGGGCGCCTTCACGGGCGCCAACCAGGCCCACTCCGGCTACTTCGAGGATGCCCGCGACGGCACCCTGTTCCTCGACGAGATCGGCGAACTGCCCCTGGAACTCCAGGCCAAGCTCTTGCGCGTTCTCGAGAACGGCGAATTCCAGCGGGTTGGCGAGACCAGCAGCCGGTTCTCCAACGCCCGCATCGTCGCCGCCACCAACCGGGATTTGCGCAAGGAAGTGCGGGAAGGCCGCTTCCGGGGCGATCTTTATCACCGCCTGTCGGTGTTCTCCGTGCACGTGCCGCCCCTGCGCGACCAGACCGAGGACAAGCTCGCCCTGCTGGAGCATTTCCGCGGTCACTTCTCCCGGGAAGTGGGCGCCGCGCCCTTCACCTTCTCCGCCGACGCCCAGCGCTTGTGGGAGGACTACCACTTCCCCGGCAACGTGCGCGAACTGCGCAACATCGTCATTCGCCTGACCACCAAGTACGCCGGCCGCACCGTCAACGCCCGGGAGCTGGAAGACGAATTCGACCTGGACGTGGTGAACCCCGGCAGCATTCCCATGCCCACCGATGCCAACGCCCTGCAGGATTACGCCAAGTCCCATCTGCGCGGCATGCACAACTTCAACCTGGACCAGATCATGAAGCAGTGGGAGAAAAGCTATGTCGAGGCCGCCCTGGGCATGACCCACGGCAACCTCTCCCAGGCGGCCAAGATCCTGGGGGTCAACCGCACCACCCTGTACAGCCGCATGCAGACCTACCAAAACGACTGATGCGGCGAGGACCAAGTGCTGAGGATTGAGGACTGGGTGCTGAGGACTGAGTAAAGCCACCCGCCACTCGCTACTCGCCACCGAATTCATGGCCCATTTCCCCGAACCTCCGAAGCTTGGTGAATGGCTCACCACCCAGGGCCTGATCAGTCACGACCAGCTGCGCATCGCCCTCACGGAGCAGTCCGTCAGCGGCCTGCCCCTGGGACGGCAACTGATCGAACTGGGTTTCATCAGCGACTCGGTGCTGCGCGACGTGCTCGCCCGGAATGCGGGCGAGACCAGCATCGACCTCACCCAGGTGGTGGCCGACCCGGAGGCCATCGCCCTGGCGCCGGAACACCTGGCCCGGCGTCACCATATCCTGCCCCTGGCGGTGGACGCGGATGGCCGCACCCTCACCGTGGCGGTGCCCGACCTGTTCAACCTGGTCGCCCTGGACCAGTTGCGCGCCAACCTGGAAGGCCGCTACGACATCCAGCCGGTGCTGGCCGCCGAGGCCCAGATCCTCGAACACCTGGACAAGTTCTACGGCTTCGACCTGTCCGTGGACGGCATCCTCAAGGAGATCGAAACCGGCGAGGTGGACTGGAGCAGCCTGCAAATGGGCGCCGAGTACACCCAGCCCATGGTGCGCCTGGTCAATGCCCTGCTGGCCGAGGCGGTCAAGCGCGGCGCCTCGGACGTGCACTTCGAGCCGGAGGCCGCCTTCCTGCGCGTCCGCTACCGCATCGACGGCGTGCTGGAGCCCATGCGCAGCCTGCACCGGAAATACTGGCCCGCCATCTCGGTGCGCCTCAAGGTCATCTCCGGCCTCAACATCGCCGAATCCCGGGCTCCCCAGGACGGCCGCCTGTCCCTCACCCTCTATGGCCGCACCATCGACTTCCGGGTCTCCAGCCTGCCCACCCTGCATGGCGAGAACATCGTGCTGCGGGTCCTCGACCGGGAAAAGTCCATCATTCCCCTGGAACGCATGGGCTTGCCCGAGCCCACCCTGAAACGCCTGCTGGATGCCATCGCCCGTCCCGAGGGCATGATCATCGTCACCGGTCCCACCGGTTCGGGCAAGACCACCACCCTGTATTCCCTGCTGGCCCACCTGAACCGGGAAGAGGTCAACATCATGACCCTGGAAGACCCGGTGGAGTATCCCCACGCCCTGATCCGCCAGACCTCCCTCACCGAGCTGTCCAAGGTGGATTTCGCCGGCGGCGTGCGGGCCATCATGCGGCAGGATCCGGACATCGTCCTGGTGGGCGAGATCCGCGACCGGGAAGCGGCCGAGATGGCCTTCCGCGCAGCCATGACCGGCCATCTGGTGTTCACCACCCTGCATACCCACTCCGCCCTGGGCGTCTTCCCCCGCCTCGACGACATGGGCATCCGTCCCGCCATCCTCGCCGGCAACGTGGTGGCGGTCATCGCCCAGCGCCTGGTGCGCCGCCTGTGCCCCCACTGCAAGGAAAGCCACGTCCCGGACGACGACGAGCGGGCCCTGCTGGGATCGAGCGCCCCCATCCATCGCGCCCGGGGCTGCATCCACTGCGCCTACAAGGGCTACCGGGGCCGGCTGCCCCTGATGGAACTGCTGCTCATGGACGAGGACATGGACGAGGCCATCCTGCGCGGCGCCACGCCCCGCGAACTGGCCGCCCTGGCCGAGGAGCGGGGCTGGAAACGCCTGGCCGAGGATGGCCTGGACCGCGTGCGCGGCGGGGAAACCTCGCTGGCTGAAATCAGCCGGGTCGTGGACCTGGCCAGGCGCTGATGCCGCGCTTCCGCTATCTCGCCGCCGACAGCCAGGGCAGCCGGGTCCACGGCGAGCTCAGCGCCCTCAACGACATCGACCTGGACCTGCGCCTGCGCCGCACCGGCCTTGCCCTGATCCGCGCCCGCCCCAGCGCGGGCCGCGGCCTGTTCCGCGGCAGGCATGCCAGCCGCCGCGACCTGATCAGCTTCTGCTTCCACATGCAGCAACTGGCTCGCACCAACGCGCCCCTGCTGGACGGGCTCAAGGACCTGATCGACAGCACGGAGAATTCCCGCTTTCGCGATCTGCTCACCCTGGTGGCGGACGATCTGGAAGGGGGGAAATTGCTGTCGGAAGCCCTGGCGGCCCATCCGGAGGCCTTCGATCGCGTCTTCATCGCCCTGGTCCGCGCGGCGGAACAAAGCGACCAGATGGAGACCCTGTTCGCCCGCCTGGAAAGCCGCCTCAAGCAGCAGGACGAGATGCAGGCCGAGTTCACCCGCCTGCTGATCTACCCCAGCCTGGCCGCCGTGGCGGTATTCGCGGCGGCCGCCGTGCTGCTGTTCTACCTGACGCCCAAGCTGGCGCTGCTGGTGACCAGCCTCAACCTGCCCATGCCGACCGCCACCCGGGTTCTGGTAGCGATATCCGAACTGCTGCGCTCCAACCTGCTCTGGCTGATGCCGGCCCTGGGGGCGATCGGCCTGGGCCTGGTCGTCGCGGCGCGCCGCTCGCCCGCGGTGGCGGAACGCATGGACGGCCTCTGGCTCAGGCTGCCCGTCCTCGGCACGGCATTGCGCAAGCGCATCCTGGCGCGGGTTACCGGCCTGCTCGCATTGCTGCTGCAATCCGGCGTGGGCCTGCTGGACGCCCTGCAGGCCTGCGCCGAAAGCGCCGACAACCGGGCCATCAAGCGCAAGCTTTTGGCCGCCAGCCAGTTCATCGCGGCCGGCGGCGGCGTCGGCGACAGCCTGGGCCGCCAGGGACTATTCCCGCCCCTGGTATTGCGCATGGTGCATACCGGCGAAAGCAACGGCGCCCTGGGAGAGGCCCTGGAAAACGTGGCCTGGTTCTTCGAGCGGGATTCCAGGGAAACCCTGACCCGCGCGCTGAAGCTCCTCGAACCGGCCATGGCCGCCGTCCTCGGCCTGCTGCTCGCCCTGTTGCTGCTGTCCGTGTTCCTGCCCATCTATCAGATCATCGGGGAATTGCCGCTATGAATTTGCGGATGATGGCGCTCTATCCCCGCCTGCTGCTTTACCTGTCGGCCGCCGGCGCCAGCTGCGCCCTGAGCCGCCACGGAAGCCTGGGGGAAGTCCGAACCCTGCCCCCGGGCGAGGAAGGTTGGGAAATCTTCAACGGCCTGCTGCTTCAGCATGCCGGCATCCCGGTCGCCATCGCCGTGGACACGGTGGACGAACTTTACCGCCAGGATCCCCTGCCCCGGGTCCACGGACCGGACCGGCGGGAAATGACCGAGCGCCGCCTGCGCCAGATCATCCACCACTCGCCCTATCGGGCCGCCCTGCGCCAGGGCCGCCCGCGGGAGGACGGACAGCGGGACCGCTATCTGATGATGGGCCTGACCAACCCGGAAATCATCGCCCCCTGGCTGGACATCATGCATGTCAGGGGCGCCTATCTGGCGGGCATCTGGCTGCTGCCGGCCCTGTCCATGTCCCTGGCCCGGCAACTCCGGCTGACACGCGCCCGGCTGCTGCTGGTTTCAGAGCAGACCGGCGGCCTGCGCCTCACCTACCTGGAAGACGGGGAACTGCGTTTCTCCCGGCTGGCGCCGGTGGATGGCAGCCAGTACGACAACCCCCTGGAAAGCTACGCCGAGGAAATCGAGCGCACCCGCCAGGCCCTGGTGGGCCAGCGTCTGCTGGCGCGGACGGAGCGGCTGCGAACGGTGCTGCTCGACCCCCTCAACACCCTGTCCGAACTCCATGGCTTCCTGCCGGAATCCGCCGGCTTTCAGTGCGAAAGCATCCAGCGCGGCCAACTCCTCGATACCCTGGGGCTGCCTCCTTCCCTGCTGACGGAATCCGCCGATGCCCTGTATCTGAGCCTGCTGCCCGGCGCGCCGGCCAGCGCCAACCTGATGACCCGGGGGCAACGGGAGCTGGCGCGCGCCCGATGGCTCGGACGCGGTTTGCGACATGGCGCCCTGGCCTGGCTGGCGCTCTCCATCCTGGCCTGCGGGGGACTGCTGCTGGACGCCTGGCGACTGGACCGGGAGACCGCCGAGCGCCTGCGCGTCGCCCAGGCCCTGCGCCAGCAGGAAAGCGACCTGCTGCGGGACGCGGGCGGCGCCACCGCCCTGCATCGGCGGCTGGATACCCTCGCCGCCTGGCAAGCCGTCTCCGGCCGGGACCGCTCGCCGGGACCGGCATTCCGGGCCGCGCTGGCGGCGGCCGAAGCCACCGGCGACATCCTTCCCCGGCATCTGGACTGGTCCGCCCGCGCCGCGGATGGCGGACATGAATCCAGCCTGACCCTGGAAGGGGAAATCACGCCCTTCGATGGCCAGTTCCGCATCGCCCAGCGCCATGTCGAAACCCTGAAGACCCGGATGCAGCAGGGCATGCCGGCGGGGAGCCGAGTCGAGGTCCTGCGGTGGCCCCTGGACGCCTCGCCCGAGCATGGCCTGGAGGGCGAATTCGGCCACAGCCGGCTGAGCGCCCGCTTCCGCATCCAGGCGAAAGGCCAGCCATGATGCCGCGCCTGGCCGGTTCCACGCTGGGATTGCCCGTGCTGCTGATGATCGGCGCCCTGGTTCTGGGCGGCGGCCTGCTGTTCCTGGGCCTGTCCGTCCACGCCAGACAGGAAGCCGAGCTAGCCCGGGCGCTCCGCCTGGAAAGCGAGGCCGCCCGCGCCGCCCGCGAAGCCCCCGGAAAACTCCAGCAGGATCGCAGCCAGGCCGGGCTGTATCGCCATATCCAGACCAGCGGCTGGCTCGGGCCGGAGGACCGGGCTGGCTGGGTCACGGCGCTTGGCCTGGCGCGCAAGAAGCTGGATCTGCAAAGCCTGTCCTGGCGGCTGTCGCCCAGCGCGCCGAGCGAACTGATGCCGGGCCTGCGGGTATCGGCCATGGATTTCACGGCCGGCAACCTGGATACGGCGGGCATGGAAGCGCTGCTGGGTTATCTGCGCGAGAACGCCCCCGGGCGCTTCACGGTGGAGCGCTGCGCCCTGGCCTTCAACCCGGATGGCGTGTCGGGCCAGGCCGAATGCCGCTTGCAATGGTGGACTTGGGATGACGCGCCCCGGCCCCGCGACTGATCCCGGCCGCCCGCGCCCCCGGAGCGCGCCATCCGCCGCCCCGGCGGCCGGTTTCACCCTGATCGAACTGGCCATCGTCCTGTTCGTGGTCGCCCTCCTCCTGGGCGGCATGCTCACCCCCCTGGGGCAGCAGATCGCGGAACGCCAGACCGGCGACACGCGGCGCGCCATGGAAACCGCCCGCACCGCCCTGGTGGGCTACGCCCTCGGCCACCGGGGCGCGCGTTCCCCCGGCCACCTGCCCTGTCCGGACACGCGCACTCCCGGCCTGTCCGGCGTCGCCAACGACGGCCGGGAAGACCGGCTGCCCGACGGGCGTTGCGCGGTCGCCTCCGGCAATCTGCCCTGGTTGAGCCTGGGCCTGGCGGAGGGCGACGCCTGGGGCAACCGCCTGGGCTATGCCGTCGCGCCGGTCTGGAGCCTGGACGGCGACGCCGCCGCCCCGCCGGGCAATCCGGCCCCCGGAAACACGCTGCTCCAGGTCTGCCTGGAGCCTGGCTGCGCATCGCCCCTGCCGGCGGCCGCCGTGCTCATCTCCCATGGCCGCAACGGCTTCGGCGCCGCCAATGCCGGCGGCGGCGTCAACCTGGCGCCCACGGGCCGGGAGGAAATCGAGAACATCGACGGCGACGCCCGCTTCAGCATGCCGCCGCCCCGGGCCGCGGACCGGCCCGGCGGCGAGTTCGACGATCTGGTCCTGGCCCTGTCGGCCGATTGGCTGCGGGGCCGCCTGTGCGAGCCGGCCTCCCTGTGCGCGCCCGACGCGCCGCGCTGACTCAGTCGCCCGCTTGGCAGGCTCCCGGTTTCAGCCCCGCGGGCCAGGCACCGGCCAGGGTGTCAGGCGGCTTCCCCGCCTCCCCGCCGGAAAACACCAGGCGGACCTCGCCAGCCTCGGGCCGGGGCCCGTACCTGACCCCCCGCAAGCCCTTGGCGGTCACGGCGGCGGCATGGGCGCGGGCCTTCTCCAGGCTGGGGAAGGCGCCCAGCGACAAGGCATTGGCCAGACGTCCCCCGCGAACCTGGGCGAAGTCCGTGATCCCTTTCTGGCGCGCGTCCTCCAGGGCCAGACGCAAGGCCTCCGCATCCTCGAAAGGCGGCAGGTACACCCACCAGCCCAGGCGCTTGGACAACTGAAAGCGATAGCCTGCCGCCGCCACGCCGGCCTTCTTCAGATGCGCCTCCACGGCCGCCAGGCCGTCGGCATCCAGGCCGGGCCAGCTCAGGCAGGACCGGGCGGAGCCGCTGGCGGACGCGGCGGCGTCCCGGGCGGGAACCGGGACCTCCGGTATCGACGACGGCTGCCCCTGGGCGGGCGGAAGCTCCAGCAATTGCACCTTTTCCGCGTTGAACTCAACTGCCGTGCCCGGGCGGGACGGCCAGTACGTCAGGGCAAGCCCGCCGGCCAGGAGGCCCGCGTTCAGCAGCAACAGCAAGCCGGTCAAGCGGCGAAGCCCAGATCCCGGGCGATCCATGCCAATCCCTCCAATACCAGGTCGTCCACCTCGAAAACCGCGCCCTCCAGCAAGGGCGCCAGACAGGCGCGGGCGCCGCCGGTCAGGACCACGGCGGGCGAGGCATTCCCCTCCCGCGCCAGTCCCGGCCGCTCCACTTCCAGCCGCTCCACTTCCAGCCGCTCTACCATGCCGCGCACCACGCCGAGCAGGGCCAGGGCGATGCCCGTGGCCACCGCGCCCCCGGTGTCCCGGGGAAGGAACTGGAACGCTCCCGCCATCCGCCCTACACGCGCCGTGCCCCTCGACAAGGATTCGCGCATCAGGTCGGGGCCGGGCACGATGCAACCGCCGAGAAATTCACCACCGGCGCTCAGCATGTCCGCCGTCATGGCGGTGCCGACCCCGACCACCACGCAATCCCGCCCGAAGCGGCGAAACGCGCCGACCATGGCGGCATAGCGATCCGCGCCCAGGGCTTCCGGCGGGCGATACGGATTGACCAGGCCATGGGCATTGGGAGCCGCCCGCACCCAATGGGCCTCGACGCCCATGTCGGCCAGCAGGCCGGCCAGATCCGCCCTGGTCGATTCGCCGGCGACACAGGCCACCACGGCCCGGGTGGCTGCCACCGCCCCCCAATCCCGCCGCAATCCGGCGGCCTCGGTGGTCGGACAGGCGCCACCCGGGGCCATGCCATCGGCGTTCAGCGTCATCCATTTGATGCGGGTGTTGCCCGCATCCACCAGCAGGATCATGGCGCATCCGCCCGCAGGCTCACCTCGCCGGCGTGGAAGCGCCGCACGCCCGAGCCGGTGTCCAGCAGCAGGGCGCCCTGTTCATCCACGCCCACGGCGCGCCCGAGTATGGGCTCGCCCTGGCCGGTATGGACCCGCACCGGACGATTCTGATGGGCATGGCAGTCCTGCCAGGCCTGCCGAAATCCCGCGAAGCCTTCCCGCTCGAAGCGGCCGAGGCCGCCGTCCAGCCCAGACACCAGCGCCAGCAACAGGTCATTGCGATCGAGGGGCCCGACATGGCGCCGCAGGTCCGTGACCGGCTGGCCGACCGTCTCCGTCAGCGCCTCTCCGCCCAGGACATTGATGCCCACGCCGATCACCGCGGCGCTGGGCCCCAGCATGTCGCCCGTCAGCTCGATGAGCACGCCGGCCAGCTTGGCGTCGTCCACCAGGATATCGTTGGGCCACTTCACCATGGCCCGCGCCAGGCCCAAATCCCGCAGCGCGCCCACCAGCGAAGCGCCCACCGCCAGGGACAGGCCCGACAACTCGGCGACCGGCCGGCTCGAGCGCCACAGCAGGGAAAACGTCAGCGCCCCGCCCAATTCTCCATGCCAGGCGCGCCCCCGCCGCCCGCGCCCCTCGCTCTGCCATTCGCTGACCACGAGGGCGCGGTGGGGCGCGCCGGACTGGGCCCATTCCAGCAGATGGGTATTGGTGGATGGCAACTGATCGAAACAGCGCAGGCTGACCCCCCGCGGCGCGAATTCAGCCCGCAGGCGATCGGGGGCCAGCCAGCTCAGGGGCCTGGCGAGCCGATAGCCGCGGCCGTGGACGGCATGGACCGGCACGCCGCCCCCGGCGGCTTCCCGGATGGCGTTGTTGACCGTGGCCCGCGAACAGCCCAGGCGTTTCGCCAGCACCTCGCCGGAAAGGAAATCTTCGTGGGAAAGCTGACGCAGGACGGCCAGCAGGAGCGGCGACATCAGCGCCCCCTCCCAGGGGGAAAAAACCCTACTTGGGCCAGCAATCGGCGACCTTCGCTCCGGGCGAGGTCACCCCCACCCGCCCGCCCTGGTCCAGCAACAGGGTGCCGCAGTCGTCATCATTCACCGGCACCGCCCGCAAGGTGAACCCCTGGGCCGAGGAGGCCGGAAAAACCATGCGGGGATCGCTCGCCGTCACCGGCTCGCTGGCCAGGCTGATGCGATATTCGGCATCCCCCTCGCGCGGGGTCTGGGTGATCGGCAGGCTCGATGTCGCATAGCTGCCGGTGCGGGTGAATTGCATCCTCAGGCCCTCGGCCACCTCGACCAGCGCGGATCGCGCCTGGGTCCGCGCCTTGCGCGTCATGTGATCCTGGAAGGACGCCAGCGCCACCGCCACCAGCAGGCAGACGATGGTGATGGCCACCACGAGCTCGATGGCCGTGAAACCGGCCGGGGAACGAAACCTCTGGGATCTGATTGCCATGTGTGTACTCCCTACTTGTCTGTCCGCCGGGGCCGCCCCGCGCCAATGCGATGGATCCCTCCCGGGAGGCCTCCCGGGGCGCGCGAGAAACGGCCCGGCGAACGCACGGATTGTATGGGAAAAACAGGATGAAGGCGCCATGGCGAGCACCGCCGGGGGCAGCATGCCCAAGGCCCGTCGGATACACGAGGGAATGCCGAAATGACCTTCCGACGCGGAATTGGCGATCAGCGGGCGATCAGTGTCATACCTGGCGCCGCCGCCAGGTCAGACCCATTTGATCCTGTCGTCCATGGGCTCGTCGTCCGGCTCGGGCGGGGCATAGGCCAGCTTGTGCAACGTGTGCAGGAACTGCAACTCCTCCCAGATATCCGCCGGCCATCCGGCGCGCGTCCCCCTGGCGTCGAACATCAGGTCCATGAACAAGGCCTCGAAACCCGCCGGGTCGCCCCATACCGGCAGCAAACGCTCGAGTACATGGCCATAGCGCGACTCCAGAATCGACATCATGGATAACTCCTCACATTCACCAGTGTGATTGTCGAAATCTACACTCTGGCAGACAACGGTGCTGCGGATTCTCTCTAGCTGGCTTGCGCACGCACACGGGTAATAACTATTCAAACCGCCATGCTAGAAGGAACACAGATATAGATTTGTCGATTTTTTTTACACGCCTATCCACCATTAAACCCGCATCCATATTTATTAGTGCACAATCAACGGGTTACTAATATGGCACAATTATTGCTTGTAGATAAGTGCAGTAGATGTAAATTTCCCAAGCTTCCTAACGGAGACCATCCATGAAGACCCTAACCACACTGCTCCTGTCCCTGGTCAGTTTCCAGGCCCTGGCTGCCGTCGTCAACCCTAACCCTATCCCCGAACCGGGCTCCCTGATCCTGCTGGCGGTGGGCGCCTCTGTCGGCGCCTTGGTATGGAGCCGTAAGCGCAAGTAGTTAGTAAATTGCCGCGCGTAAATGCGCCGACAATAGAGCCCCATACGGTTCAAACGTATGGGGCTTGTCATTTACGAGGAGGCATCCGGGCGACACGCGATCAGCGCTGCCAGCAGTCAGCTATCGCCCCACCCGCGCCCTGTATACCGGCCTGGGTCAATGTCAGTGTGCCGCAGGCATCTCCTGCCATGGCACCGACTGGTGCAGCCGACAGCGTGAAGCACTGCCCCAGAACACAAGGCGCCGCCGCCGGATAGGCCACAGTAACATTGTAGCGGGCAGCCAGGTTGATATCTTTGGGGGCCTGGCAGAAGGGCAGGTCCACAGTCCCAACCCCGACCGCGCAGCCATTGGTTGTGACATTACTAGCGCAATTAGCATCATTACGGTGGTAACAACCGTTAGCGGTGTAGACCCTCTCCATGAACTGGGCAGTTTCCAGCAGAATACCCTTCGCCTCGGCCCGGTTGCTTTGCCGAACAAAGTCCTGATAGGAAGGATATGCCACAGCGGCTAAAATACCTATGACAATAACCGTAATCAGCAATTCTATTAGAGTAAAACCAACTTGATTCACGCTATACCTATGTTCGGGCTCTCGCATGTTTTCCTCATAGTAAAATTAGGCCGAATCGGCGATTGCAATTTTATAATCCTCATTGTAATATTTCCCGCCATGAAATTCTGCCTCGACTATTAGGATCGAGCTTAATCACATCCGAAACCAATTGACCTGTGATTAGGGAGGACACAGCAGCGCCAGGTTCTCCAGGAACTGAACTCTTGATAAGAGTGGAGCCTCCAAGCGCTCCACCAATCTGTTTTCCGCCGATTATAGCATCCGTTTTATCAACTTTTAGATCGCTATTCGTATCGAATATTGCGCCATTCGGCAAGCCACCGATAAGATAATCCATTGCCATTAACCAGCCTGTACCCCCGGATGCGCATACCCCGGAAGAAGGAATGAATGTGTTAAAGAAAATGGTTCCACTATGCAATTTCGGCACACCTGTTGTTCGTTCACCAAGGGTCGGCAAGTCAGCATACCATCCTTTCGGTGCGGCTTGGCATGCCGCCAATGGTGCAGCACCACAGCCCTTTGTTACATCCCTGTATGTAAGACCCGCCACGTCCTTCGTTGAAATCACTTGAGGTGTCAAATTTACCCTGCCCGGGACTGCCACACCATTGTCATAAATGCCATAGAATGTCTGAGCCGCATTATTACCATTGTCAGCCGCCTCTAGATATTTTCCAGTACCAAACAACACCACTGTTCCGCCGGCAGGATGCAATGAAACCTCCGCAGGCCAGATTATTGGCTGAGGATTATTCAACGCGTCCTTTGCACTAAATAGCGGCGTACAATTGTCGGTACACCCCGCAACTGACAAGGCCAGCTTCCAAGTCCCAGGCACATCGGTCACGGTAGCATCGCCTGCATTTGGCCCAACAAAGAATTTCCACATATTGCCACGTAGATCACCCGCATAGACGGTATCGACAAAACCATCGCCATTAGTATCGAACGGCACCGGCGTGGACAATCCATTATTTTTCAGCGCAGGTGCATCTGCAGTGATCTTGACGAAATCTCCTGCATCCCAGGTTCCATCCATGCCATCTTCAATGAACAAAATATAAAGCACCGCCTTACCATTATTACTGTTATAACCATTACCGTAAATTGCGGCCCATTTGCCATTAGCCATCTTCACGATTTGCTTGGCTTGACCAGTAGCCAGCGCAGGTGGCGCATTAAAAATGTATCCAATATCATCGGGTTCGTCATCTGCGGTAAATTCCCATAGTAAAATATTCGCGGCATTGGCTTCCGTGAATTGTGCCGGATCCGTAATATCGAGTGCATAAATACCCTTGCCGCCCGCTCCTAGGGCGCCAAGCAGTGTCGTATGCCATGCACCATTCAAATATGCATCAGCGGACATCGGGGAGCCATCAACGAGGTACTTGTGATTAAGTCCCTGATTGTAGGTTGTGCTTGTAATTTTGTTAAGATTGGGAAATACCATAGACGGAATGTAGCCGAGAATCTCGTTGCCTGCGGCCGCAGTCGGGACCCCCGCAACAACCGCAGCGAAATCCAGTGAAGCATCCACACCATGCAACATGCCATCGTTGCTTCCAACATAAACGACAGGTTTGCGTAACAGCAGACTCTTCCTGAATGCTGTGTAGCCGGGATGATCCACATCAGAATAGCCCGCCGATGGCGCCCCCACGTACCAGGGGTTTGAATTGACAATATCACCCAGTTTGCTGGTATTTCTATCCCTGAAAGCCCCGCCGTTCTTAACCTCAGTAGTGGTATCTCCACGAATGTAGGCGACTCTGCTCACGCCCAGCCCATCAATGACACCCAGTACATTCTTGTTCAGGTCAGATTGCTGACTGCCTGTCATATAGGTAGGTGTTGCTGCAGCCAAATCCCAGCGGAATGGCACACCTTTAAGCACACCACCTTCAATTCCCTTAGTGATGATGACCCTGTCATTGGCCGCTTGGGCATTGATCCTGACCCCGGTATCCCACTCGGCGTTGGCTAGATCATTGAGCTTGTACTGCAGAAGTTGGCCGCTCCAATCCGCAGCGGCGAACTTCGCCTGGAATACGCGGCTTTCAGTCTTCAAATTAGTCGAGTTGGTAGCTACGGAAGATGCCGCGCCGGTTTTATCCAGAATATCTGAAAATATAACATCCAAGACATTATTGAGATTCGCCAGGTTTGATGCCGAATAAGCGACATCGGTGCCACCCGCATCTGCTATGGTATCCAGGGATGCTGGGTCAGTGCCATAAGGCAGCGCAAACCCGATTACATAGGTTTCCACAGTTGCTGCGCTCGCTTTCAAAGCGGCTGCGGCAGCAGCTGTGTCTGCCAAGGCGGTAGCCGGATTGGCAATAAGGGCACCATTCTTGCTGGTCGAAGGAAGACCGTCCGTGAGCAGGACGCTGAAATTCTTGCCGCAAGACTGTGGAGGCGCTGCCTGGGGGCCCCCTTGGGCCGCCTGCAGATTGCCATGAAAATACTCTTTTGCGGTGATCAAGGTACCTTCGAGTGGCGTGAGGCCGGCATTTTGCAAGGGGTAATTCGCATCGGTCGGTTTATTGTCGACAAACTGTGACCTATCGAGTTTTTTATTGAGTTTCGCAACTTGGGCCACATCGAGGTTCGCAATCGGGATGTGCAGATAGCCCAGCCCTGGGGATGCATTACTAAACCAGGTCGGGCCCACATAATTCCAAGCCATTCTTTTTCCGAAGTCAACTATACCTTGCGCAATATCGCTATCAGTGGGTGAAAAAGCATATTGACCAAAATAGTTCTGATAGCCCTTTGCAGTTTCATCCCCTGCATTACCCCAGGCAGGCAATATATCAGATACGCCAGTTTTCTTACTGAAGCAACGATAAGTATCAACCGCAGCAGCATCAAAAGGATTGGCAGTTGGAGAATAGCAAAATGCGTTGCCTTCGTTTTTATTTGAATAAAACGGCAGCGCAACATTGTAGTGAATAAAACCACCTGGATCAGTAACATTGGCGATACGATATTTTTTCGTAATTGAATTGCGCGCACCATTAAATGCAGCATCATAGTTCGCCGGATCAAAGCTCAAATCATATGGTGAGTTATGCAAATTCCGTGCCACAACATTACTTTGTTGATACGCCATCAAGCCAAGATTGATCTTGTCCGTATATTTGGTGATCAAGCTTTTTGCAGCCGATCTGGCGATCTGCGATTTGCTCAAATCACTCGCACTGCCACATTGGCCAACCGCACTGCATGCAGCCGCAGCACCAGATGGCTCCTCATCCATACTATTGGAGTTATCCAGGATCAACAGCACATTCGCCTTGAAGACCGAGCCTATGAATAGCGGGTATTCGCTCAATGTCAATGCAAAACTGTTTGGGGAAAAAGCCGCCAGCATCGCCATGGCCAATATTTTTACCGCTGGGCGCCCACCAATCGACCAATAACCGGGACTGGACAAGGCAGCGGGAATGCGGGTTACCGAATTATTATTCTTCTCTTCCTTGAGGCAACCGATGCTTGATTGCATATCAACCTCCTGCATAGGCAGACAACTGAATTACGGGGAGAATGTTTCCTGTAGCCACACGACCGTATTCGGATTAATTCCCTGGGCGCGTGCGGTGATGCGGTAGTAAAAGACCGGGCTGACTCCCGGTGGGGTTCTGCGCATGCCTTCGATCAGGTATCTGGGTTGCGCCGAAAGCCCCGCGATGGCGGGAGCATTTGTGAACGTGCCATAAACAACACTGGGTGCCGCAGTCAATATGTTCGCCGTTTCCCATATGGGGTTCACATAACCCGCAAACCCGTTGTAACAAAGGCCATCATCCGTATTCGCGCCCGTGGATGCACCACAGTCCGCCACGAATTCCGTTATTCCGGATATGCCACGTGCGGCGACTGGCACCGCGCCTGTAATATCCCGCTCGGCATCCCGCAACGCGAGTTCGGCGGCCTGCATGGCGATGGAGCGGTCGCGCAGGTTGCCGGACATACGCTCTTCCAGGCTGGACATGCGCGCGGCGGTGACGCCGATCATGGTCAGCACCACCAGGAAGATCAAACCGGTGATCAGCGCGGCGCCTTGTTGCCTGTAAAGGTCTCGGATCGGAATGAGCTTCATGTTATCAGGGCAGGAAATTGATTCGGTTCCGCAGATTGAACGTGGCCACGAAGGCGCGACGCAGGCGCGTGTCTCCCGCTGCGGCGTTGGTGAAAGCAAGATTCCCGGCCAGCGTGCCCAGGGCGCCTCCGCAATTCAGGAAGCGCTGGTTACCCACGCTGATGCCTTGGTTTTCGGAGCGGATGAGTACACAAACGCGGGCTGTGACCACCTGATTCCAGTTCGCCGGCGCTGTGTCATAGCGATCAGCTGACTGATTGCCGTCTGTATCGATGCCATAGAGCACCTGCAGGTCCTCCACGTTGCGCAGCAATTCGACACCCGCATTGGCAGCAGGACAGGCCCCGGGCGGGACCGGAGCAGGGGGCGCATTGACTACGGCATTACAACGCAGCGCGTTACCCGCGATAAAGAACGTGTGCTGGACAATCTGCCCGGCGGCAATATTGGCGCTCTGGCAGTCCTGCTCGCCGTTCATACCATCATATTGAATGGTCAGCATGTCGGTGACCGGCGCCCCTAGGGGGCAAGTAGTGTCGAGTCCATTGACCGGCGTTCCCTCGAAGCCAATCTTTGTAGCCACGGGATTGGTGGGTAGGTCGGCAAAACCTGCTTGACGAACATTCCTTCCCAAAATCTCCAGCGCATAGCGTCCAGCCTCCTGAATGCGCGCGTTTTCCTCCTGAACCCGGTAGGCCTGATTGCTGCCAACAAAGATCGAGCCTATGCCGGCTACCAGCAATAACCCCAAGGTCATCGCGATGAGCATTTCCAGGAGCGTCATACCCCTCTGCAGCCGCATGCGCAGAGTCGAAATCATCACGCGGTTAGCGAGGGGTAGGGGGGGGCGGACATCTTTCATGGCGAGAAACGAGTGACAAAATTCTGGACAACGTTGCCGGCCGAGGTGCGCTCAGACCAGGAAACCGTAATCGCGAAGGTCCAGTTCGGACCAACATTGACGCAACCACCTGGGGGATTCGGCCCCTCTAGACACCTCACTGTTCCCACCCCTGCGGGCAATAGGCGCCCGTTGTTGGCATTCCATTGAGAATGGTCTGTGACCGCCATATTAGCCACGCTGCAGCCCGCGACAGCCGTGAAGCAGGCAGGATCAACGGGGGTATTGGCCGCAAGGTTGTTATAGTTGCCCGCCCTTACGCCAGCCAGATTGGCGCGAATCCGGTCCGCCATATCGTAGGCCTGTTGCGTTGCGATGGAACGGTGCTGGGCAGTCTGGTTGTTGATCAGGCTGGCAGCCTGCAACCCCGCCAAACCGAGCAGGCCAAGGGAAATGACGACGATGGCGACCAGGATTTCAAGTAGCGTAAAGCCTGCCTGATGTGCAAGACCCGCAGGCATGCCCTCAATGTCTTGGCGGCGCGTATCGGTCATCTGAATCATGGACATGCCGCAGCTCCGACTTGCGTGGTCACCCTGCCTTGCGGCGAGATAATGAGGTTTCGGCCGAATACCGTGCCCCGGCCATCGCACAGATCAAAAGCATCCTGGGCATCGGCCTGGAAGCCGTTGTTCTGGAAAATCACTCTCTGCAGTGCTCCAGCTCGCAATGTATTTCCTCCCTCCAAAGGCGCGCGGATTTGCAGTACAAGATCAGCGCCGTTGATGGTGCCACCCCCATCGTTGTCGACAAAAACCAGCCAACCGTCATCCCACGTGGTGTTGCCGGCACAGGCGGCGTCATTGGCTCGGCTGCAAACGGTAACCGTTATTCCGCGCTTTACCGCTTCGCTCTTGGCATAGGCAAGCGCCAGCACAAACTCGTTGGTCTGGGTAGTCATGCGACTGTTGAGCAGGAAATCCCGGAAGCTGGGGATCGCCACGGTCAACAGAATCGCCGCGACGGCGATGGTGATCAGCAACTCGATCAATGTGAATCCACGAGGGAAGCGGGGCATCGCTAGTAATTCCTGGTTGCGGTTGCTCGGAGCGCAGGCAATTGGTGACCGTTTATAAGCCGATCCCAGCATAGCCCTACGAGATCGCCAATGGCTACTCGGGTGACGAGCGGTGGCATGGGCCGGATGAGCGGATGCCAGCAGGCGTATTTTCCGCCGCATGGGTAGCCGTCAAGTTGGTGGCGTGTGTAATATCCTTCACAAAACAACATGAATTGAATACCAGGGGTGACTAAAGGGCGGCAATCAGTCTGTCCATGGTCTGACGAGCCGAGCGCTCGATCATCAAAAAATTCAGGGGGCCAGCCATGGCAATGGATGTTCGCGAGCGCATCTCTATTCAAGGCATGAAGGCTGGTCTCGGACGGCCACGTTCCATCGGACTGACGTTCATCGAACTGCTGACGACCATCGCCCTGATGGCGGTATTGCTGACAGTGGCGATACCTGCGTTCGACACACTGCTGACCACCAACCGTTTTGCCACTTCCGCAAATCTATACTTGACCAGCCTGCATTTGGCCCGCAGCGAGGCGATAAAGCGTAACGCCCGGGTCGTGCTGTGCAAGTCGGCTGATAGCGTCAGTTGCACGGCGAACGGCCGCTGGGACCAGGGCTGGATCGTGTTTCATGATGTCAACAACAATGCGCAGGTGGATGGGGGAGAGACGCTCATCCGGGCTTATGAAGCGCTGCCGGCGGATCTTGCCCTGGGTGGCAATGCACCGGTGGCGAATTATGTGTCCTATGCGGCGATCGGAGCGACGCGTCTCACCAGCGGTGCATTTCAGGCGGGTACGCTGACAATCTGCCGGATATCTGCGGGAGGCGGCGAGGCGCGCCAGATCGTGATCAGTGGCACGGGGCGGCCGAGGGTACAACAGGTGAACGTGGGTGCATGTCCGTGATAGGGGGCGGGGCTCAGCCTGGGCATGATGGCCAACCGAGTTCGACTGGAACTGGATTCATGAAAACAACAGGAGCAATTGCATCGCCTTGCATGGCTTTTCGAAATGCTCGGGCATGACTTGCGAGAGAATCAGAACCCGGGCTTGAGATCGCCCCGCCTCAACTTTTGATACAAATCCAGCAAGCCCCGTAATCACCCCCATGCACTACGATGTCCTGATTATCGGCGCCGGCATCAACGGCCTGCTCAGCGCCTGGCTGCTTGCCCGGGAAGGCTTGCGCGTCGGCATTGTCGAGCGTGGCGAGGCGGCCCGGGAATCGACCTGGGCGGGGGCGGGCATTCTGTCACCGCTCATGCCCTGGGATTACGGCGGCGAGGTGAACGTCCTGAGCGAGCGCGGGCGCGCCCTTTGGCCGGCATGGATCGAGGCGATCGGGCAATCCAGCGCGATTGATCCGGAATACCGGTCTTGCGGCATGTTGGCGCTATCGCTCCCCGACCGGGATCGTGCCCTGGCATGGTGTCGGACGCATTCCTGGCGCGCCGAGGAGACGCCGGCCTGGCTGGATGACTTGCTCGGGAAAGGGCCTGGCGGGCTTTGGTTACCCGATATCGCCCAAGTGCGCAATCCGCGATTGGCCAAGGCCTTGGTCGAGGCCTGTCTGGCGGCGGGGGTGCGGTTGCTGGTGGCCACTAACGCCTCGCGCTGGGATATCCAGGGAAACACCGTCAGGTCCCTGGAGACCAGCAAGGGAAAACTGATAGCCGATCGCCATGTCATTAGCGCCGGGGCATGGAGCCGGCAACTGCTTTCCGGGTCTGTCGGCGAGGTCGACGTCCGGCCGGTGAGAGGGCAAATTCTGCTGTTTCAGGCCAAGCCCGGCCTGCTGCCCTGCATCCTCTACAAAGCGGGGCGATACCTGGTTCCCCGTCAGGATGGACTGATCCTGGCCGGCAGCACCCTGGAGCATGCGGGTTTCGACAAATCGACCACCCAGGCGGCGCGGGATGAATTGCTGGCCTTTGCCCTGGACGCCCTACCTTCCCTCCGGGATACGCCCCTTGTCCGCCAGTGGGCAGGACTGCGCCCCGGCTCGACGGACAACATTCCGACCATCTCGGCCCATCCGAGGCTGGACAATCTCTACATCAACAGTGGCCAGTATCGATACGGCGTCACCATGGCGCCCGCCTCGGCCGAATTGCTGCGCGATCTGATCCTGAATCGGGAGCCGGTGATAGACCCCGGCCCGTATCGCTGGTCCTTGGGATAGGGGGGTTCAACAATAAATCGCCCTTTCTCTAGCACATTTTATTTTTTTTGCTAGAATCCACGCGATCGGTCGGCAAGCTACCCGCATGCCGATTGATTTCTTCGACATGTTGATCAACTTCGTAAGGGAACACCTCAATGAAATATTCCGTCCTGCTCGCCGCCCTGCTGGCCGTTTCTCTGTCCGCTTGTGGCAAGAAAGAAGAAGCCGCTCCCGCTCCCGCTCCTGAAGTCGCCGCTCCGGCTCCCGCTCCCGCTGCTCCGGCCGATGCCGCTGCTCCGGCTGCCGCTCCCGCCGACGCCGCTGCTCCGGCTGCCGCTCCGGCCGACGCCGCCGCTCCGGCTCCGGCTCCCGCTCCCGCCAAGTAATTGGCATAAGCGGTATAAAACCGGCCTTCGGGCCGGTTTTTTTTCGCCCGCGTTTCTCCCGCGTTCCCCCCCGTTTCATACCCGCGCCCGGCGGCGGCCATTGCCAGGATCTCGCCGCTGCTGTCCGTTCCCAAGCAGAACCCCCGCCACGGCCACCCACGATAATCACTAGCTCATTGTTTTTAAAGAATTAATTATCTGGCATGGATCCTGCATATTCAGCACCAGTCACCTAACAAGGCTGGAGAATGAAATGCGCAAGACCCCATTGCTACTGGCGGCCATCACCGGATTGATGACCTGCGCGGGCGCCCTAGCGGCTTCGATCACGGTCGACGGCAATCTGGCGGACTGGGGTCTGCATCGCAACGGCAACGCCACCGACTGGAAACCGGATACCACCCTGGTGCCCAACAAACAGCAATATGCCGTCGAGGATCAGACCGGCGGTGCGGGCACCCGACTGAACCCCGGCTGGGGTGGCCAGAATTACGACGCCGAGGCACTGTATGTCTCCCTCGGCGCGAACCATCTCTATCTGGCCCTGGTGACTGGCCTGGCGCCCGGCACCCCCAACAATCCTGCCGCGAACAGCTATGGCCCCGGGGATTTCGCGATCGACTTCGGCCAGGATGGCAGCTACGAATTCGGCATCGAAACCACCGGAGCCGATAAAGGCAAGGTCTACAAGAACGTGGTCTGGGACTATGGCCTGTGGGATGCGAACGGCGCCTACAACCCGGCCAAGCCCGACCCGGCCCATCCCACATCGATCCTGAGCGGCACTGACGCCGGGGTGGGCACCCTGGTTTACACCAGCATCGGGGTCAACAACATGGGCGCCCACAAGAAAGACCTTCACTACTTCATCGAGGCCGCCATCCCCTTGAGCGCGTTCAACGGTTACTCCGGAAAATTCGACGTGCACTGGACCATGAACTGCGCCAACGATGCCATCCAGGCAGACCCCGATCTCACCATCCCCGAACCCGGCACCCTGGCCCTGCTCCCACTGGGACTGGTGAGCCTGGCCGCCCTGCGCCGCCGCAAGTCAGTCTGAGGGGCCGGGCTACAAGGCGCGGGCCATTCGTCCCACCGCCTCCCGGATCCGCTCCAGGGAGGTGGTGTAGGCGAAGCGGACATGACGGCTCGCCGCGTGGGCGCCGAAGTCCGTGCCCGGGGTGATGGCCACCCCGGCCTCCAGCAGCAGTTTTTCCGCCAGAACCTCCGCTTCCATGCCGAACGCATCGATGCCCGCGTAGACATAGAAGGCCCCCTCCGGCACCGCGCCGACCCGGAACCCCAGGCCTTCCAGCGCCGGCAGCAGCCAGTCCCGCCGTTCCCGCAATTCGGCCTTCCTCCGCTCCAGCAGGGTCCGCGTCGCCGGCGCCAGGGCGGCCAGGGCGGCGTGCTGGGCCACGGTGGGGGCGGACAGGAAGATGTTCTGGGCCAGCCGGTCGATGGCCGGCATCAGCGCGTCCGGCGCCAGCAGCCAGCCCAGGCGCCAGCCGGTCATGAGCCAGTACTTCGAGAAGCTGTTGAGGACGATCACGTCCTCCCCCAGGCCGGCGGCGCTGGGCGGCGCGGTCTCGTAGACCAGCTCGTGGTAGATCTCGTCGACGATGAGCCAGCCGCCCCTGTCCCGCGCCAGGGCATGGATGGCCTTCAGTTCGGCGTCGGGGATGAGGGTGCCGGTGGGATTGCCCGGATTGGCCACCAGCACGCCCCGGGTATTCGGGCCCCAGTGCCGGTCCACCAGGTCGGCGGTGAGCTGGTAGCCGGTCTCCCGGCCCACCGGCACGCCCACGCCCCGGGCCTCCACCAGGCGGGCGAAGTGGCGGTTGCAGGGATAGCCCGGGTCCGCCAGCAACACCTCCTGGCCGGGATCGAACAGGGCCGCCATGACCAGCAGCAGGGCGCCGGAGGCGCCAGGGGTGACGCAGACCCGGCCGGCCGGCAGGTCCACGCCGTGCCGGTCCCGGTAGTAGCCGGCGATGGCCTGGCGCAGGGCGGGCAGGCCCAGGGCCGGCGTGTAGTGGGTATGCCCGGCGCGCAGGGCGGCGATGCCGGCCTCGACGATGGGGGCCGGGGTGGGGAAATCCGGCTCGCCCACCTCCATGTGGATGATGTCCCGGCCCCGCGCCTCCAGTTCCCGGGCCCGGCCCAGGATGGCCATGACCCGGAAGGGCTCGATGTCCAGGGCGCGGCGGGCGGTCATACCGGGTCTGCCCCGTCAATCCAGGTGTTCGTCGATGAACTCGCGCACGAAATGTTCCGGCTTGGCGCTGTGGAAGCGGGCGACTTCCTCGCCGTTCTTGAACAGCAGCACGGTGGGGAAACCCCGGGCGCCGTACTTGCCGGCGATCTTCATGTTGTCGCCCTCGTCCACCTCCACCTTGGCCAGCCTCACCTTGCCGTCGTAGGTGGGGATCACGCGCAGCAGCACCGGCGTGAGGAAATGGCAGGGGCCGCACCAGTCGGCCCACAGGTCCACCATGACCAGTTGCTTGTGGGACGCCTCGATCACGTCGCGCTCGAAGTGGTGCAGGTCGGTATCGAAGATGCACTGGCCCGAGCAGGCCTTGTCGTGCTGGTGGTCATGGTGTTGCAGGGTCATGGCTCGCTGGCTCCAGTCTCTGAAGGGGATCCTGTCGATAGAACCGCCGCATCTGGGCGTGGACGGCGGGATATTCCGCCGCCAGCACGCCGGGCAGTTCGAAGAAATATTCGCTCAGCACGGCGAAGAATTCCGCCGGGCTCTCCGCCGCGTAGGGATCGATGAGGGGTTCCTCGCCCCCCGCCTCGAAGGCGTCCACGCGACGGCAAAAATCCTCATAGGCCGCCCCCAGGGACGCCGACCAGTCGCGGCCGTCCATGTCGCCGTGCAGGGGCGGCAGGCCGTCCACCGCGCCGTTGGCCATGTCCAGCTTGTGGGCGAATTCGTGGATGACCACGTTGTAGCCCTCGCCCAGGCCGGACCAGGCCACATCGTCCAGGGACAGGATCAGGGGGCCGCCCTCCCAGGCCTCGCCGGACAGGGGTTGGCGCACCCGGTGCACCACGCCGAAATCGTCGGTGATTTCCCGCTCGGGCACGAACTGTTCCGGGTAGACGATGATCTCGTTCCAGGTGCCGTACCAGCCGGCGCCCAGGTTCAGCACCGGCAGGGCCGCCTGGGTGGCGATGGCGGCCAGGGCCGGGCCGGTGAGCTCGGCGCCGGAGACCGGGGTGAAGGTCTTGGCGGCCAGCAGGCGCTCGGCCAGTTGTCGCAGGGTGGCGAACTCGGCGGGCGACAGGCCGGAGAAAACCGGCAATGCGAGCGCGCCCCGCCAATCTTCCTCGGCCGGCGCGGCGACGACGGCCGGCTTGCCGAACAGGTTTTTCAGGAAGCCAGCCATGAGCGTGGAGCGACGAGCCGGCTCGCCAACCCGGGCTAGACGCCTTCCCGGGCCGCCCGCTTGCGCTCGTGCTCGTTGAGGAAGCGCTTGCGGATGCGGATGGTCTTGGGGGTGACTTCCACCAGTTCGTCGTCGGCGATGAACTCGATGGCCTTCTCCAGGCTCATGTCGATGGGCGGCACCAGACGCACGGCCTCGTCGGTGCCGGAGGCGCGCACGTTGGTGAGCTGCTTGCCCTTGATGGGGTTCACCACCAGGTCGTTCTCCCGGCTGTGGATGCCGATGACCATGCCCTCGTAGAGCTTGTCGCCCGGGTTGACGAACATGCGGCCCCGGTCCTGGAGCTTCCACAGGGCGTAGGCCACGGCCTCGCCGTTCTCCTGAGAGATGAGCACGCCGTTGCGGCGCTCGGCCACGCCGCCTTCCTTCACCGGCGCGTAGTCGTCGAACACGTGGGACAAGAGGCCGGTGCCCCGGGTCAGGTTCATGAACTCGCCCTGGAAGCCGATCAGGCCCCGGGCGGGGATGCGGTACTCGATGCGCACCCGGCCGCGGCCGTCCGGCACCATGTCCTGCAGGTCGCCCCGGCGCAGGCCCAGGCTTTCCATGACCGCGCCCTGGTGGCCTTCCTCCACGTCCACGGTGAGCTGCTCGTAGGGTTCCAGTTCCACGTCGTTGACGATCTTCTTCACCACGCGGGGACGGCCCACGGCCAGTTCGTAGCCTTCCCGGCGCATGTTCTCGATCAGGATGGACAGGTGCAACTCGCCCCGGCCGGCCACGTCGAAGATGTCCGGATCCTTGGTGTCGTGCACGCGCAGGGCCATGTTGGTGAGCAGTTCCTTGTGCAGGCGGTCGCGCACCTGGCGGCTGGTGACGAACTTGCCCTCGGTGCCGGCCAGGGGGCTGGTGTTGACCATGAACTGCATGGACAGGGTGGGCTCGTCGATCTTCAGCAGGGGCAGGGCTTCCGGCTGCTCCGGGTCGGTGATGGTGGCGCCCAGGACCAGATCCTCGATGCCGGTGATCTGCACGATGTCGCCGGCCAGGCCTTCGTCCAGCTCCACCTTGTTCAGACCCTGGTAACCCAGCACCTGGCCGATCTTGGCCTTCACCGGCACGCGCTCGTGCTCGGCCATCTCCTCGTCGGTGCCGAACAGCACCACCACCTGCTGGCCGGTCTTGACCTTGCCGCGCTGGATGCGGCCGACGCCGATGCGGCCCACATAGCTGGAGTAGTCCAGGGCGGAAATCTGCAGTTGCAGGGGCGCGTCCTCGTCGGTGGCGGGAGGCGGCACGTGCTTCAGCACGGTCTCGAACAGGGGCTTCATGTCCACCCGGGGCTCATCCATTTCCATGGCGGCCCAGCCGTTGAGGCCGGAGGCATAGACGATGGGGAAGTCCATCTGCTCGTCGGTGGCGCCCAGCTTGTCGAACAGGTCGAAGGTCAGGTTCACCGCGTTGTCGGCGTCGGCGCCGTCCCGGTCCACCTTGTTCACCACGACGATGGGCTTCAGGCCCAGGGCCAGGGCCTTCTTGGTGACGAAGCGGGTCTGGGGCATGGGGCCTTCCACCGCGTCCACCAGCAGCAGCACGCCGTCCACCATGCCCAGCACCCGTTCCACTTCGCCGCCGAAGTCGGCGTGGCCGGGGGTGTCGACGATGTTGATGTGCACGCCCTCGTAGTTCACCGAGGTGTTCTTGGCCAGGATGGTGATGCCCCGTTCCCGTTCCAGGTCGTTGGAGTCCATGACCCGCTCGGACACCTGCTGGTGGGCGGCGAAGGTGCCGGACTGGCGGAGCAATTGGTCCACCAGGGTGGTCTTGCCATGGTCGACGTGGGCGATGATGGCGATGTTGCGGAGGGCGCGGGACATGGGGGCAACTTCTTGTTAGCAAAGCCAAACATTGTACACCGCCCCCTTGACCCGATATGACTCAAGCGCATGCGCGGCTCCAACTTATTCAGCTCTGTCGCTCGCCGGACGCACCCGGGCGACCCCGCCGGTCCCGACCTGGGCGCTGAAGGCCACCCCGGCGCGGATTGACGATAAACCACGGGGTGCCGCGCGAAGGACCGCGCGAAAGGCCGCGCGACGGACCCGCGGGCCGCGGCGCGCCGGTAATATGACGGGCATCCCCGCAACGACGATGTGAAAGCACGCCGACATGGCCAATGACAAGCTGACCCGGAAACTCGCCCAGGTTCTGGAGGAAGAACCCGAGGTCGGCGAGGATCCCGTCCCGCGCCTCGCCAGGCTGATCGACCGGCTGCGCCCTTCCCGCTTCCTGCTCGACCGCGCCGACGCCCGCATGCGGACCCTGATCGAACTGCTGGACGCGCGCCCCGACCTGCTCGCCCGGCTGCGCGAGATGATCTGGAACCTGTTCGCCCTGCACGATGCCCTGCCCTTCTACACGGAGGTGGGCATCCTGCCGGATCGCGGCTTCGCCCGGGAACTCCGTCGCCGCATCGGCAACCACCTGCTGCCCGAAGTCCGCGACGAGGGCGACCTCATCGCCGCCCTGCGCCGCGTTTTCCGCAAGCCCGTCGATGTCCGCTGGCTGGACCGGCTGACGCCGGAGACACGCCGCGAGTTCTGGCGGCGCGTCGGCGAGGACGAGCCGGTCGCGGATGCGCGCTCGGCCCGCATCCACGCCCGCCAGGCCGAGGCCGCCCGCCTGCTGGCCTGCCGCTGCGCCGCCTGGGGTGAGCACCCGGAGGCGCGGCGACTGCGCCCGCGCCAACCCGGCGACGAAAGCCCCTTCCTCGCCCTGGCCGGCGATCTGGACGAATGGCTGCGCCGGCGCGACGACCTCGCGCCCCTGCTGGGCCGCTTGGCCGCCTGCCGCGACGTGGTGCTGGAGATCGAGGAGCGCGCGCGGCGACACGGCACCAACCTGACGCTGACCCTGCTGCTGCGGCGGCTCGCCCAGAGCCTGAACCGGCTGGAACTGCTGATCATGCTGCTGGACGAGGCCCCCGGCCGCGATCTGCCCAGCCTGGCCGACGCCTGGGGACGGTTCTTCTCCACGGCGCTGCGCGAAAGCCTGCGTCGCGACAGCGTGCGCGATTACCTGCGCGAGGCCACCGGCGTGCTGTCCCTGCGCGTCACGGAGAACGCCAGCCAGACCGGCGAGCACTACATCGCCAGCGGACCGGGAGAGCTGTCCGCCATGGCCCGGGCGGCGCTGGGCGGCGGCGCCATCATCGGCGTGCTGGCCCTGTTCAAGATCCTGCTGCATCACCAGGACCTGGCGCCCGCCATCCAGGCCCTGGCCTACGGCCTCAACTACGGCCTCGGCTTCGTCCTGATCTACCTGCTGGGGCTCACCGTGGCCACCAAGCAGCCGGCCATGACCGCCGCCACCCTGGCGGCCGCCATCGGCGAGGCCCACCGCGACGGCTGGCGGCGCGACCGCCTGCGCGCCATGCTGGCGGCCGTCGCCCGCAGCCAGAGCGTCGCCATCCTGGGCAACGTCGGCCTGGCCCTGCCAGTCGCCATGGGCCTGGGCTGGTACCTGGGCGCGGGGAGCGAGGGCGCCGCCGTCAGCCGGGACGATGCCGCCCACCTGCTGCGCGACCTGCATCCCCTGCACAGCCCGGTCATCGCCCACGCCGCGGTGGCCGGAGTCTGCCTGTTCCTGGCCGGCCTCATTTCCGGTTATTTCGACAATTTCGCCCGTTACAACAGGACCGGCGAGCGGGTGGCGCGTCTGGGCTGGTTGCGGCTCGTCGCCGGGCAGCGTGGCGCCGCCTGGCTGGGGAATGCGGTCAACCACCGTCTGGGCGGCATCATGGGCAACCTGTTGTTCGGCATCATGCTGGGGGGCGCCGGCTTCATCGGTTTTCTCTTCGGCCTGCCCATCGACATCCGCCACGTGGCCTTCGCCTCCGCCAACCTGGGCTATGCCGCCGCCGCCCTCGACTTCAACCTGGATGGCGCAACCTTGGCCTGGGTCGTCCTGGGCGTAGCCCTGATCGCCGCGACCAACCTGCTGGTGAGCTTCGTGCTGGCCCTGTGGGTGGCCCTGCGGGCGCGCGACCTGGGGCTGCGCTCCATGCTGCGGGCCCTGCGGGGCTGAGCCGCCGGCTGGCGCCGGCGTTCGCCTTCAGCTCATTTGCCGGTGGCCAGCTTCGGCTTGGCCACGGTCAGCTTGTCCGCCTCGGTCACCCAGCCGCCGCCCAGGGCCTTGTAGAGGTTCACCAGGGACTGGAACTGCAGCGCCTGGCTCTGGGTGTAGCCGAGCTGGGAGGTGAACAGGCTGCGCTGGGCGTCCAGCACCTCCAGGTAGTCGGAATAGCCGGCGTCGAAGCGCAGGTTGGCGAGGCGGGCGTAGGTCTTGAGGGCCTCCACGTCGCGGGCCTGGATCGCCAGGCTCTCGCCGGACTTGCGATAGTCCACCAGGGCGTCGTCCACCTCGCGGAAGGCGTTCTGGATGGTCTGTTCGTAGGCGGACAACAGGCCCTTGTGCCGGGCCTCGGCCTGGGCCACGGTGCCCTCGATGGCACCGGCGTCGAAGATGGGGCCGGCCAGGGCGCCGGCGAAGGACCAGGTCTTGGTCGCGCCGCCGAACAGGTCGGAGAACTGCGTGCTGGCGCTGCCCAGCAGGCCGGTCAGGGAAATCGTCGGGTAGTACAGCGCCCGCGCCGCGCCGATGCGGGCGTTGGCGGCCACCAGGGCCTGCTCGGCGGCGAGGATGTCGGGCCGGCGCTCCAGCAGGCTGGAGGGCAGGCCGGCCGGGACGCCGGCCAGGACCAGCGCGTCGATGGCCTTGCCGCGCGGGATGGGGCCCGGGTTGCGGCCGAGCAGCACGGACAGGGCGTTCTCCAGGCGCGCGATCTGCTGCTCGAACTGCGGGATGCGGGCCGCCGCCTGTTCGTACTGGGAACGCACCTGGGACAGCTGCATCTCGTTGATGACGCCGCCCTTGTAGCGCAGCTCGAACAGCCCCAGGGTCTGCAGGTAGGCGTCGGCCGTGGCGCGGCTGATCTCCAGCTGCCTGTCGGTGCTGCGCAGGGTGAGGTAGCCGTTGGCCACCGCCGAGACCAGGGTCAGGATGAACGAGCGGCGGCCCTCCTCGCTGGCCAGCAGGTCGGCCCGGGCGGCCTCGGAGAGGCGGCGCATGCGGCCCCAGACGTCGAGCTCCCAGCTGGCGGTGAGCACGCCGGAGTAGCTGGAGTAGGTCGGGTCGACGCTGGACGGCAGCTCGCTGGGGCCGGTCTGGCGCGAGGCGCGCTGGCGCCCGGCGCCGGCCTGGTAGCCGATCTGCGGGGACAGGGGCGCGTTGGTGGTTTGCAGGCGTCCGGCGAATTCCTCGACGCGGGCGGTGGCGATGCGCAGGTCCTTGTTTTCCTCCAGGGCGGCGCGGATCAGATCGTTCAGCACCGGGTCCTGGAACTGTTCCCACCAGCGGCTGTCGGCCAGGTCGCGGGCATCCTTGTATTCGGAACGCCATTGCTCGGGCACGCTCACCCGGGTGCGGACATAGTCGGGGCCGGTCATGCAGCCGCCGAGGGCGAGCGCGGTGGCGGCAAGTATGAGTGGAGCGCGCATGTCAGTGCCCTCCTTCCGATTCAGCCGACGCGGAGGAAGGCTCCGCGGCCGGGGCGGCCGGTTGGGTTTGTCCCTTCTCGCGGGCGAATTTCCCGCTCATGGATTCCAGCAGCCAGAAGAACAGGGGCGTGAACAGGGTGGCGACCAGGGTCGAGGCGATGATGCCGCCGATCACGCCGGTGCCGATGGCGCGCAGGCTGTTGGCGCCCGGGCCGGTGGCGGTGGCCAGGGGCACGCAGCCCAGGCCGAAGGCCAGGGAGGTCATGACGATGGCGCGCAGGCGCAGGCCAGCCGCCTCGATGGCGGCCTGCCGCACGGCCATGCCGGCGCGCACGCGCTCGATGGCGAACTCGCAGATGAGGATGGCGTTCTTGGCCGAGAGGCCGACGAGGGTCACCAGGCCCACCTGGAAGTAGACGTCGTTCTCCAGGCCCAGCGCCCAGGTCATGAGCAGCGCCCCCAGCACGGCGAAGGGCACCGCCAGTACCACGGCCACGGGCAGGGTCCATTTCTCGAACTGGGCGGCCAGGATCAGGAACACGACGACGAGGCCGAAGATGAAGGCCGTCGACGATGTGCCGCCGGCGCCTTTCTCCTGCAGCGCCTGGCCGGCCCAGGCGAAGTCGAAGTCCGACGGCAGGACTTCCCGGGCGACCTCCTCCATGGCCGCGATGGCCTGGCCGGAACTGTAGCCCGGCGCCTGGCTGCCGGTGATCTTCACCGCCGGGAAGCCGTTGAAGCGGGTCATCAGCTTGGGCGAGGCGACGTAGCGGGTGGTGATCACCGCCGACAGGGGCACGTTGGCGCCGGAATCGGAGCGCACATAGATCTTGTTGAAGTCCGACGGGCTGACCCGATACTCCGCGTCAGCCTGCATGATCACCCACCAGACCCGGCTGAACTGGCTGAACTGACCCGCGATCTGGGAGCCGAAGTAGGCCTGGATGGCCTGGAACACGTCGCTCACGTGCACGCCCAGCACCTCGGCCCGGTTGCGGTCCAGGTCGACGAACAACTGCTGGGTGAAGGCGCGGAAGGTCGTGTTCAGGCCCTGCAGTTCCGGCCGCTGCCTGGCCTTGGCCAGGAAGGCATCGACAGCCTGGGCGGTGGCGCGGGTGTCGCCGGCGCCCCGGTTCTGGAGGTAGAACTCGAAGCCGCCAGTGGTGCCCATGCCGGGGATGGAGGGCGGGTTGAGGGCGAAGGCGCCGCCCTCCTTGATGCCCTGGAACCGGGCGTTCAGGCGCTTGAGGGCATCGAAGGTCAGCAGCGACGGATCCTTGCGCTCCTCGAAGGGCTTGAACAGGCCGAACAGGATGGCGCTGTTGTTGGAGAACTGGCCGTCGATGAGGCTGTAGCCGTCCACGGTTCCGACATCCGACACCGCCGGGTCGGCGCGGATGATTTTTTCCAGCTTGCGGGTGAAATCGCCGAGCACGTTCTGGCTGGCCGTGTCCGGCGCCTGGGCGACGACGAAGAAATAGCCCTGGTCCTCGTCCGGCACGAAGCTGGCCGGCAGGATCTTGAACATGAAGACGATGCCGAAGACGACCGCGCCGAAGACCGCGAGGGACAGGGGCCAGGCCTGGATCACGCGGGCCACCAGGCCCACGTAGCCGCGCTGGAGTCGCTCAAAGCCGTTCTCGAAAGCCTGGAAGAAGCGGTTTTTCTTGCCGTGGTGGGCCTTGATGATGATGGCGGCCAGGGCCGGCGACAGGGTCAGGGCCATGATGCCGGAGATCACCATGGAGATGGAGATGGTGACGGCGAACTGCTTGTACAGGGTGCCGGTGACGCCGCCCAGGAAGGCCACGGGCAGGAACACGGCCACCAGCACCATGACGATGGAGATCAGCGCCCCGGCGATCTCGCTCATGGCCGCCTTGGCCGCCTCCAGGGCCGAGAGGGCGCGCTTGGTCATGTTGGCCTCGACGTTCTCCACCACGACGATGGCGTCGTCCACCACCAGGCCGATGGCGAGGATCATGCC
>WBZT01000330.1_pt1 | contig 40115 bp, 24 predicted proteins | sample 5204241 | NCBI WGS metagenome assembly WBZT01 (sample SAMN12344358, study PRJNA552823) | activated sludge metagenome | biome: Activated sludge suspended growth; feature: Nitrification reactor; material: Wastewater; isolation source: activated sludge from nitrification reactor of wastewater... | reverse complement strand
GGCACTTCTCCCGGAACCCGTTTGCCCATTGCCATTCCGCCGGGCGAGGGATAGAACGTCCGCAGCGAAATTGCTGCATGAGCCAAATCCACCAGGCGCTTCCCGGGCGGCGGAGAATGGCGCGGCCCACCCGGCTGCTGCAACTCGCAATCCTTCTCCTCCTGCCGGCGGCGGCGACCGCCCACGGATTGTTCACCAATTACGTGCAACACAGCGCCCAGCTCGTCATCGGCGCCCGGCACATTGACCTCACACTGGACCTGATCTTCTTCGAAGAATGGTCGGCGCGCGAACGCCGGGCGATGGACGCCGATCACAACGGGCGCATTACGCGACCGGAACTGGAATCCTATCTCAAACAACGCGCGCCCCAACTGGCCGGGCCGGTCACACTGCGGGTCGCCGGGCAGGAACTCCAGCTCGTTCCCCTCTACGATCCGGAAGTGGACTTGCTGGCCAACGAGCAAACCGGACCGGGCCACCACCGGCTGCGCCTGTTCTTCTTCGCGCCCACCCCGACCACGTTGCGTGCGGAAGACGAGATCGTGGTTCATGATCGCTTTTGGCCGGAGGCGAAGTTTCTCGGCACGATGCAGGCGGAAGGCCGGGACGGTTGCCAGGTCAGTACCGAGATTTCCATCCAGCCGGGATTGTTCTCCGAAAAACCAGACCGGAAGCGATGCTTCCAGTTCCGTTGCGTGAAGGCGCCGACAGCAAAGACTGCCACTCCAACCCAATCCACTCCATGAAGACACGAATTCTGCCCTCTCTTTCACTGACCTTGCTCCCGGCGGTCGTCAGCGTGTTCCTTTGGGTTCACCCAGCCTCGTGCGCCGACATCGCGGCGGCGATGCCGGCAGGAATTCTTGATTTTGCCGGCCGCGTCGCCCGCAATCATTGGTACTTGTTTGGCGCCGAAAAACGCGCCGAGTTGGAAGCGCTCAATCGCGAACTGCGCGAGGCGCAACAGCAATTCGCCAAGGCGAACGACGAAGAAGTGCGTCGCACCGCGGCCAACCGCGGCAGCGCCGCCGGCGGGCGGTTGCTCGAAATCGTCAAGGCGTGCCCCCGCCTCATCCACGTGGACCTGACCTCCGAGCGCCCGCTGTTCATGCCCACCGCGCCCGCAGAAATGCCGGGCGACGCGGGCGCGTTGCTGCTCGAAGTTGTCGCAGGCGGCGAAGGCTTGAGCTATACCAACAATGTTTTCGATCTTTCGCTGCCACCGGGCGAATCGAGTCTCGCCACGCTCGATGTGGCTGCCAGCGGCACCACCTACGCCGTGCTCGGATTGGAACATCTGCCTTTCGGTCCCACGACGCTGAGACTTGAATTTCGGCGACCGGACGGCGCTACCGTTCGGTCGGCCCTGCACCTCCAGTCGCCTGCGGCGGGACGGTTGAAGCTCACTGTGCTCTCGGATGACACCGGCAAGCCCGCACCGGCGATGGTGCGATTGCTGTGGCGCACCGACGGCCTCGTGCGCCAGCCGGGCAATGGCATCGAGTTCGGGTTGCAGTTCGACAAGCAAGGCAAGGCCAGCGGCGCGCGCAACGCCAATCTGCCGGGCCCGTTGGCGGATTCGTTCTGGTGTGTACCCGGCCCGTTCGACATGGCGCTGCCGCCTGGCCAATGGCAGATCGGCGTGCGGCGGGGCGTGGAGCACGAAGCGGTGTTTGAAGACATTACGATCCGTTCCGGCGAAACCGTCGCGCGCACGGTGCGGCCAAAGCGCTGGACGGACTTGCGCCGGCGCGGCTGGTGGTCAGGCGATGATCACGTGCATTGCCGGATTGTCTCCGACGAAGACGCCCGGCGGCTGATGGCCTGGATTCAAGCGGAGGACATCCATCTCGCGAACGTCGTCAAGATGGGGGACATCTACCGCACGTACTTCGAGCAGCGCGGCTTCGGGCCGGAATTTCGCGTGCTGGACGGTGAATTCGTGCTCTCGCCCGGGCAGGAATGTCCGCGCACGCACGATCAAATCGGCCACACGCTGGCGATGAACATCACCAGCCTGGTGCGCGACACCGATCAATATTTTCTCTACGACAAAGTCTTCGACGCAGTTCACGCGCAAGGCGGCTTGAGCGGGTACGCGCATGTCAACACGGGCCTCTTTCACGTGCATCGCGACATGAGCCTGAACGTGCCGCGGCAGAAGGTGGACTTTGTCGAATTGCTCCAGTTCAACACCCTCGGCACGGAGCTCTACTACGACTTCCTAAACCTCGGCTGCAAACTCACCGCCTCCGCCGGCTCGGACGTGCCGTGGGGCGGGACGGTGGGTGAAGTCCGCACCTATGCGTATCTCGGCCGGAAGCGTTTCTCGGCCGACGCATGGTTTGAGGCCTTCCGGCGCGGGCGGACTTTCACGACGAGCGGGCCGATGATCGAGTTCACTGTGGACGGCGCGCAACCCGGCGATGAACTCCGGCTCAAATCGGATCGCAAACTCCGGATTCACGCTCATGCCTGGGGCGACCCCAAACGCATGGCGCCGGTAAAACTGGAAATCATCCAGCACGGCGACGTCATCCGCGCGGCCGAATCGGCGGACCCGACGCATCCCGAAGTCGAACTCGACTTCACGGCCGATGCCGGATACGGCAGTTGGATCGCCGCCCGCGCCCGCGGCGGCGACGGCACGAGCGCGCACACGACTCCGGTCTATGTCGTGCGCGAGGGATTGCGCTTCTGGAAATTCCCCGCGCTTGACGAACTGCTGACGAAACGGCTGGCGAGCCTGGGTGAAATAGAGCAGATCGTCGCTGAAGCCAGGCGCGACGACGCGGAAGGCAGACTGGAGAACAACCGCTATCTCAAGCAGCTCGCGCAGCAGGGCGAAGCTCTTTTGGAGCGCGTCGCGCAGGCACGGCAACTTTACGGCGACTTGCAGCGCGTCGCGGAGGCGGAGAAGGGACTGCGCGAGAGTTCAACTCGTTAAGCAGCTTTTGTCCCGTGAGAACAACCGCTCACCGAGACTTCCGCACGGCGAGCCGTACCGTTGCCCACTCCTGCGACTTGTAAGCGTAGTGCGAACGCGGATACACGAGCACGATTTCCTTCGTCTCACGATCCTCGAACAGCGTGAAGTGGCTCAGGTCGAGCCGGCCTTGTGATTTGTCGGCTTCCCGTTCGGTGTCCACGAGCAGCACGCTGTTTCGGATCAACTTCAGGCTGCGTGGATGAACTTCGCCCATCACCACTGGGAAGCGCGGCAGGTTGCCCTTCGGGTTTTCGGCCGTCAGGTTCCCGATCCAAAAGCAGCGCCCGCTGGAATGTCTGAAGAGCGTGGACATCGCCGAAGGTGAGTAGAACGGCTGGCCATCGTCGTACGTCCAGGGTTCGGGGGTGCTCCAGTTCAACCCACCATCCCGCGAGACCGCGAACCAGCGATAGCCCGGCAGTTGGTTGTCCGGATCGGCTGTGCCGCCATTGCTACCGCGCATCACCATCAGGATGCGGCCATCCTTGAACTCGGCGAGCGTCGGTTCGATGAGGCCGCGCGTGGTGCGTTTCGGATCGCCCGCCACCCGGCTCGCGCCCGTCCACGAAATGCGATCGGCTGCCGTCCATTGACCGATCAACACCAGCACATCCGTGTAGGTGAAACCGCCGCCCGGATTCGCCAGATTGCCGTCCGGGCCGGCCAACGTCGCCTGCGCCGGCACGAGAATCCGCCCGCGACGCGTGACGATTGGAAGGCAACCCGCGTCGCCGAGGAAGAGGGAATTCGTGCCAACCCACACGCCGTCGAACGGGTGCAGTTTCGTGAACGCACCGGCCTGAACAATGGGTTCATCGAAGCGCCAGGTCATTCCGCCGTCGGTCGAGACGCGATAGCGCAGGTAATAAGTCTCCAGCGCCACCGGGGGCTCGATGAGGTTGGGATCCAGCCCCGGCGTGTCCAGCGCGTTGACGATGGTGAGCTGGCTACCGTGCGCGGAATCGAGCACGGAAGTGACGAGCTCGCGGCGGTAGCCATGCGGCAGGCCGGCGGCAAAGTCAGGCGTCATCGGCCTCACGTGCCAGGTCCGGCCATGGTCCTCTGATAAATTCGCGCCCGCGCGCAGCCAGCCTCCTTTCGGGCGCACGTAGATCGCGTTATGAAACGACGCGGCGTTCGACGAAACGGTGCGGCTCACGATCCGAAGCACCGGAGAATTCGCAGCCGTGTTGAGCCAGGCTGGTTCCGCAGCGATGGCCATCCCCGCGACAAACACCAACAGCAAAGCGATTACCAGGTCGTGGTTGGCCGGGATCATCCGCCGGCGGGGAGAAATTGCGGGCAAAACTTCCGGTTCCATTCGCGCGTCATTCATCGTGGGTGGAGCATCTGCGGATCGAGCCGGGCCGTCAACTTCGCGCCGGAGCAGACGGATGACGGCTGGACATTCCAGGACTGGCGCGACAATTTAGGCGCGATCCGGCTGCGAAAACTCTGAACCAAACGCAACGCAACTTCCACCCCTGCCCTCACCATGAAACCAACCACCCCCACCCCCTTCACCCGCCGCAAATTTCTCCGCGACACCGGCCTGGCCGTCGCCCTGTTCAACATCCTGCCCGGGCGACTGCCCGGGGCGGACGCGGTGACGCCGAACCAAAAGATCAACGTGGCGGGCATCGGCATCGGCAGCCGCGGCGGCGCGGTGGTGGACGAAGTGGCGGCGCTGGGGCACAACTTCGTCGCCCTGTGCGACGTGGATGAAAAGTACGCCGCGAAGGAATTTGGAAAATATCCCGGCGCGAAACGCTTCAAGGACTATCGCGTCATGTTCGACAAAATGGGCCGGGAGATCGAAGCCGTGGTCATCGGCACGCCCGACCACACCCACGCGATGATCGCGCTCGAAGCCATGCGCCGCGGCAAGCACGTCTATTGCGAGAAGCCGCTGGCGCATTCGGTCTATGAAATCCGCAAACTGATGTCCGCGGCACGCCGCGCCAAAGTCGTCACGCAACTGGGCAACCAGGGCCACTCCAGCGACACCATCCGCCGCGTGTGCGAGTGGATTTGGTCCGGCGCCATCGGCCAGGTTCACACGATCCATGCCGGTTGCGACGCCTTTCCGCAGGTGTATTGCCAGATTCCCAAGCTGGAAAAACTCCAGGAGAGTCATTCCGTGCCCGCGGGGCTCGATTACGATCTGTGGGTTGGCCCGGTGGAATTCAAACCCTATTCGCCGCTGTGGGTGCCGTGGAACTGGCGCGGCTGGCTGCACTTTGGCGGCGGTTGCATCGGCGACTGGATTTGCCACGTGGTTGACCCGTCATTCTGGGCGCTCGATCTCGGCGCGCCGACGAGCGTCACCGCCGAAGTCACCAATTACGATCTCCCGAAACACGGGCTGACTTATCCGCCGGGCTCGCGCATCACCTACGAGTTCGCCGCAAAGCAGGATCGCGGTCCGGTGAAACTCGTCTGGCACGACGGCGTGACGAAGATTCCGAAACCGCAGGATTTTCCGGCGGACGAAAAAATCCCCGGCACTGGCGCGATCATTCACGGCGACAAAGGCATGATCGTCCACGGCTCGCACGGAGGCGGCAACTGCCACCTCGTGCCCGACAGCCTGATGGAACAGCACTCGGGCAAGAACGCGCCGCCGGAAAAAATCACGCGCGTGAAGGGTCACGCCTGGGATTGGGCCGAGGCGATCCGCAGCGGCCGGGCCGCCGGCTCGAACTTCGGCTACGGCGGACCGCTGTCACAAATCGGTTTGCTGGGGCTGATCGCCCTGCGTTTCCCCGGCCAGACGCTGCACTGGGACGATCACGCGATGCGCTTCACGAACCACCGCGAAGCCACCGCGCTGGTGAAGCCGAAATTCCGCAAAGGTTGGAAGGTTTGACGTAACTGGGGCATCACGCCAGCCGGTCGGCGCCAAGCACGAGACCGCACAGTCGCCTTCTGCGAGCAGTCTCGGGATTCCGGACTGGCCTGGCCAGCCCGGCCCGGCGATTCTTGAATTGGCCTTCGCTCCAGGTCCAGTCGCCGTCCCGCTCGGCCTTTCACAATGGCAGGCAAAGCACCGAAGGACAGATTTCGGCGGAAATCATGCACCCGCCGATAATCGCCAAATCTTCAATCGCCTTTTCGATGGCACGCAAAGCAGGCGGAAGATCATGGCGAAACTTGGATTCGAAAATGGCGCGCCACCGTTGCAGGAATGGTCAGTGAATTGGTAACCGACGTCGGCGGTTGGTTCGTGAACACGGAAGACCAAGGACCGTTCAGATCGCTCGCCTGCTGGAGAATCTGCCGCGCAGATTGGCCGCCTTGCCAAGTCAGCGTCAGGTTGCCGTTGGCCAGGCCGACCTTTGTAAACCGGAGGCATGAGCCGGCGGAGTTCGGATCCGTGTCGGCAGCCTGTTCCTGCAAGTTGTTCATCCCGTCATAGTCGTTATCCGCCGTGGCGATTGCGCCGGTGGGGCTGCTGAAGTGGGTTTGCTCCCAGCCGTTGCGCAGGCCGTCGCCGTCGGCGTCCAGTTGGGGATGCGCCCGGCGCGAGAGAATCTGCACGCTGTAGCGGCCGAGCGTGACCTGACCGAAGCCGTCCGAAACTTGCACGAGGCCTTTGCCTTTGTTCTCGAAGTCGGCCCCATAAGCCGGCCAGTCCGAGTTCAGGTTCACGTACCACGTCCCGTTGGCCGGAAATCCGCCCACGGCATAGTTCGTGCGCGGCTGGTTGGAAAAATTCATCACCACCATCACCTGATCATCCACGCCCACGCCCCAACGATGGAAAGCGAGGACTTTCCCCGCGTTGTCCACGACGTGCGACGTGAGGTTAGGTCCGGTCAAGCCGAGGCTCACGCCGTCCAGATTTCGGCGCAGGTGGATCAGGTCGCGATAGAAGTTCACCACGTTGCTGTAAGTGATGGCGTTCGCCCAGTTGAGCGGCTTGGTGTCAGCAAACTGGTTCGTCACGAGCATTTCCTGCCCCATGAACAGCATCGGCGTCGCGGGCATGGTCAACACCACGGCGGCACCAAGCATCGAGCGTTTGCGGGCGTAATAGCCCGTCGGGTCAGCGGCGTTGATGCGCACCGGCACGCGATAAGCGCCGGCGTTCCCGGTCAGGTCGTGAGTTTCATCATAGGCCACACGGAAGAAACCCGAGCCGTTTATCGCATTGAACAAGTTGTTCATGTCGCGATCACTGTCGTTGGCCTTGGTGAGTTCGCCGATCAACGTGTCCGCAAAACCGTGCGCCCATTCGCCGTCGAATCCCATCCCGTAGGCCTGATCCTCCGCAATGCTAATCGCGCCGGGATGCTCCGAGCGGATGACCGCGGAGTTGATGTGCTGGAGGAGCGAGTCCGCCTCCGGGATCGGGACATGTCCGGGATCGTAGTAGCGCATCGCGCCCACCGCGTCCCAGCGGAAGCCGTCCACATGGTATTCGTCGAGCCACATCCGGGTGTTTTCAATGATGTAGGAGCGCACGCCCTCGCTGGCGTAATTCGGCCGGCCACCCCAGGGCGTGCAGCAGAGGTTCGCCGCCGTGTAAAAATAAATGCCGGGGCTGGCGCCGTTGTCGAAGGACCAGAGGTCGAGGTCGCCGGGGCCGTAATGATTGTGAACCACGTCGAGCAGCACGCGGAGGCCGCGCTGGTGCGCCGCCTTGACGAAGCTCTTCAGCCCGTCCGGTCCGCCGTAGGCCGCGTTTTCCACCGCGTATGGATCGGCGGGATTGTAGCCCCAACTGTAATCGCCCGGGAACTCCGCCACCGGCAACAGTTCCACCGCGTTGATCCCTAGTTGCACCAGGTGATCCAGTTTGTTGATCGCGTCAGTGAATTTCGCCGGTCCGCCGGAACTGGGCGTCGGGTCGTAAAACGTGCCGATATGCATTTCATAAATCACAAGGTCAGACGGGTTCACGCTCAGGCGTGTGTCGCCGCCCCAGTTAAAAGCCTGCGGGTCGTACACGATCGAGTTGTCCGTCGAGTTGACCACCTTGCGCCCGCACGGATCGCGCTTCCAGAGATTGCCATTGAGGAAGAACTTGTACTGGTGACCGACGCGCGCGGCGGGGACGTCGGCGGACCAACGCCCGAGCCCGCCGGCTTCCTTCACCAGTGGATTGGCCGTCGTGCTCCAGCCGTTGAACACACCCGGCACGGTCACGCTGGTTGCGTTGGGGGCCCAGACGCGGAACGTCACACCCGTCCCGGCTGCGTCAGCGAATGGGAGTGCCCCCATGCCGGGCCGGCTGGATTGCGCGAACCCGGCGAATCCGCCGGCGAAAGCCAGCAGAATTGAAAGAGCGGCATAGCGAGTTGTGGACGAGGTCGTCGAGTGTTGCACAGGCGATGAATCCGTGCGCGCAAGGTAGGCGACGCGACCGCGTGACGCCACTGCATGTTTGTGCTGGACCCGGCTGGATTCTCCTCACGGGGCGGATCGCCACGAGTGTTCCGGCTTTGGACCGTTGCCGGAACAATTCGCTGCCCCTTGTTCCGATTCGGGAACGGATCGGGCGACGGCGGTCGCGCGCGGGGGCGTGGCACGCGAAAGGCTAAAGCGAAGTGGATGTTCGCCTACGACGGAAGGCGAGCAGGCCATCTTAAAACTGCCAACGGGTCAGGCTCGAAACGCTCTGATCCGGTCACAAAACTAAGCAGAGGCCAGTCGCCGGAAATTGGCAGTCGGGCTGGCGAAGAGTTGCGGAGAAATGCTAAAAACAGAACGGGCTTTTCCAATGTCATCGGTCACCTTTGAAATGCTCCAAGCAATCCCCCTTTTGAAGGACTACCAGGAGGCCTTTTTCAAAATCACGGGCGTGCCACTCGAGCTTTTGCCCGCGGGGGAACCGCCCCAGCAAATCTCGTTCGCGTCTCGGCAAAATCTCTTCTGCCAAATGATGGCGGAGAATGCGCGTGCGGCCCGGACCTGTCGTGCGACCGAAGCCGAGGTGCAGTGCCGGGCGGGCCGTAATCTCGGCCCGGAAACCGGCGAGTGCTTCGCCGGCCTGCATGTCATTGCCGCGCCCGTCGTGGTCGGCGGGCGGCACGTCGCCAATCTGGTCGGCGGCCAGGTCCTGCTCAAATCACCGACGCCCGCCGACTTCGAACGGTTTGCCAATCGGCTGGCTGAGTGGGGCTACGACGGCGACCTCGCCAGCTTGGAAGCGGCGTTCTTCGGCACGAACGTCATCGAAGCCGAACGGTTCGAGGCGATGCGCCAGCTCCTGAATCTGTTTGCCCAGCAACTGGGCGATCACGCGGACCGGCTCCCGATGTCTCCGCGAACCACCGAGCCGCGCGCCGTGAAGCTCGCCAAAGACTTCCTGCACGCCCATCTCGGCGAACCCATCCGGCTGGAGCAGGTGGCCGCCGCCGCGCACTTGAGTCGGTTTCATTTTTCCCGGGTGTTCCGCCACGCCACCGGCTTGACGTTGACGGAATATGTCGCCCGGTTGCGGGTGGAACACGCCAAACGATTGCTTGGCAACCCTTCGGTGCGCGTCAGCGAAGTGGCCTTTGCCACAGGCTTCAGTTCGATTTCCCAATTCAACACCGTCTTCCGCAAAACTGTCGGCCTTTCGCCGACGCAATTCCGCAACGGTCACACACCTAACGCCGCCACCGTCGCGTAGCGCAACGTTCCGCGCCCGGGAACATCAGGCGGATCGCCGGCTCCAATCGGAACCTCCCCCGAGGAAATTCGCGTGCGATCCCAGGCCGCAAAGCGCGGCCGGCCCGCAATCGCGCAACCGACCGCAAACAAAAAGCAATTAACCGATAGACGGGCGGACGCGATTTGGGGCAGGTTCAGCGCGGCTGGTTGCGTCGGCGTGAAACCGATCCGGCGAGCCGTCGTTCGCGCCGCAGAGGGCTAAATGATATCCTCCTCGCACATCTCCTTCGAGCAACTGGTGAAACTGCCGCAAGTCCACACCTACCTGACCGCTTTCCGCCGTGCAAGCGGTCTGGCGCTGCAACTCCTGCCGGCCAATCGGCCGCTCACAGCCCGAAGCCGCCCTCGCGCTGCGCTGGAAGTCGCCGACCTTGCTTATGCTGGCCAGCCGGTCGTGCGGGCTGCGGGCCGCCTCCGGGTGGCCATCGTTCCGCTGCGTGTGGCCGGCGTGCATCTGGCGGATTGGTGTTGCGGACCGGTGGTTTGCTGGTCGGCGTCCCGAGCGCCTGCCGGCTCGCGTGCTAATGTCGTCGCCAGCCAGCGCACTTCGGTGGAAACAGCGACCCGGATTGCAAATCACTGGGGTTTGACTCCGCTTTCGTGCGAGCAATTCCAAGCCGTGGAAAAGATGCTGCGGCTCTTCTCCTGCCACGTCGGACGCTTGCTCGCAGGCGAAACCGAGCCGCTCTCGCTAGCAGGCCAGCGCGCTTCCCCCGCAAGCCAACCCTTGCGCATCGGCCTGCGCACCGGACGTGGCCAAACCACGTCCCCACCCGAAGCGACTCCGTAGTCACCGCAAAATCCCGGAAGCAATGAGCAAGGCGGCGGATAGACGGTTTCTGCCCTTCCGCCGTAGCCTTGCCCCATGAGCCTTGGGCAGAGAACGGGGAACGCGTTATGCGCGCCAGTGTCGCAAGGAGGCACGGACGGTTGTCTGGTTGTCTCTCCGCGACCTTCCCCGCATGGCCATCGCTTTCCCGTCCGCTCGTCAACTATCCATCAAGTCAATCCATCCAACCTCCACTGTCAGGAGCAAACCGAATGAACACACAGCATTCCCAAACGAAACTCCGTCCGTTCCAACCGCGGCTTCACGCGATAGCCGCCGCATTGCTAGCCGCGCTGGCCATGCCCGCCACGGCCGGCACCATCACCGGCACACCGCATGACCTCTCCACCAAAGGCTGGGGCACGACCGAACTCTGCAAGTTCTGTCACACGCCGCACCAGGCGCAAAACGTCGTGGGCGCGCCCCTCTGGAATCACCGGACGACGACGGCCAACTATTCGCTGTACAGCAGCGCGACGTTCAAGGGCAGTTCGACACAGCCCGGGCCGACCTCAAAACTATGCTTGAGCTGCCATGACGGCACCGTGGCGATTGACTCGTTTGCCAACGGCGGCGTGCTGCAAGCCGGCACGCACTTCATGACTTCGTACTCGACGAACCTGGTTGGCGCCGGCGCCAGCCTGACGAGCGATCACCCGATCTCGTTCAACTACGACGCGGCGCTGGTTCAACTCGACCCGGCCTTGGTGACGCCGGTCTCGACAAACTACGTGGACGCCGCCCGGTCAATTCCGCTCTACAACAGCAAGATGGAATGCGCCTCGTGCCATGCCACCCACGACAACGCGTTTGGCAAATTTCTCCGCACCAGCAACGCCGGCAGCGCGCTGTGCCTGAAGTGTCACATCAAGTAAGGGATGGCCTGGCATTCCAACTCAAGTTCCGGATGGTGTGAAACGACAGGCCTGCCCATCCGGGCCAGCCGCGGATTGGCGCTGGCCGTCGGGCGATTGGCCAAGGCCCCCGGCCTCTGGCTGATCGCCGCCGCGCTGGCACTTTTGCCCGGTTGCGCCACCGCTCCGGCAACCAAGCCGGCCGCGAAGTACATTTTCTACCCGCCGGCGCCGGAGACGCCGCGGCTGCAGTTTCTGGTGAGTTATTCCGACGAGAAGGATCTGGGGCGGCAAGTCAGCAAGTTCGCCAACTTCATCACCGGCGAGGAAGTTCAGTCCCAACCGATTCTCAAACCCTACGGCGTGGCGCTGGCGAACAACCAACTGTGCGTTTGCGACACCGGCGCGCGGACGGTGGACCTGCTGGACCTGTCGCAAAAGACGATGCGGCGGCTCGCTCCGACCGGCATGGGGATGTTGGGCGTTCCGGTCAATCTGGCCGTGGATACCGACGGCACCCGCTATGTTGCCGACACGGGCCGCGGCCAGGTGATGATTTACGGCGCGGACGATTCGTTCAAAGGCGCGCTTGGCGGCGAGAAGCCGCTGCAACCCTCCGGCGTGGCGGTCGCGGCGGACCGCGTGTTCGTTACGGACCTCAAGGGCCACTGCGTCCGCGTTTACAACAAGACCAACCGCGAGCAGCTGTTCACCGTGCCGCGCGACCCGGACGCGGAAGAGGACAAGGAGCCGGGCAAATTGTATATGCCGGTTGGACTGGCGCTCGACGCGCAAGGGCGGATGTATATCTCGGACACGGCGTCCTGCCGCATCCAGATTTTCGACGGCGAAGGCCGGCATCTGCGCACGCTCGGCACCCGCGGCGACCTGCCCGGCCAGTTTGCCCGCCCGAAAGGCGTGGCGGTGGACCGGGAGGGCCGCATCTACGTGGTGGATGCGGCGGCGCAGGTCTGTCAAATCTTCGATCCGGAGGGCAAGCTCCTGTTGTTTTTTGGCGAACCCGGCGGCAGCGACGCGCCCCTGAATTTGCCGGCGGCCATCTGCATTGATTACGCGCACGTCGGTTTGTTTCAACCGTATGCCGCCCCGGACTTCGTCGTGGAACATCTCATTCTGATCAGCAATCAACTTGGCGACCGCAAGGTCAGCGTGTACGGCCTGGGCCATAAAAAGTGAGGAGCATGAGGCCAGCGCGGACATGGCCCGGATGGGGGATCGCGGGTTTGGCCGCCGTCCTCTTGGTTGCCGGTTGCGGCACCGAAACCAAACAGCGCCTCCTCCACGTTTTCTTCACCGGCGTGGACAAGACGAACGCCCCGCCGCCGGGCGCGGTGCTGCTCCCGCAAACCAACCGTCTCGTCAGCACCGTCCTCTCGCCCTCGGCGGCCGCGCTGCACGTGCATCAGCCATACGGCGAACGCAAGTGCGATGCGTGCCACCAGTCAGCCCAGTCGGAGCGGCTGCGGGTCAACGAACCCGCGTTGTGCCTGGAGTGTCATCCCAAGTTGGGCGAGCAGGCGAAATACGTTCACGCACCCGTGGCCGCCGGCCAATGCAGTTTCTGCCACGAAGCGCACGAATCCACCGTGGCCGCCCTGTTGAACCGGCCGGTCGGGCAATTGTGCGCGAAGTGCCACCCGGCCGCCCAATTGAAACTGGTGAAAGACCACACCAGCCCGGGCAACGCGGATTGCGTGCGCTGCCACGATCCGCATCGCGGCGAGCAATGGAACCTGGTCCGCACCCGCTCATGACGCGCCGCGGCCACATCCTGCGTTGGTGTCTGCTGGTGTTGCTGCTCGGCCTGACGCGGCCCGCGCGCGCGCAATCGCGCGTGTTGTGGAACTCGCCCAAGGGCGTGAACCTCCGGATTACCGACGTCTATCTGCAAACCGACGCGCGGCTGGAACACGAAATCCAGGAAGCCGGCGCGCCCGGCCTTTCGGTGACGCGCGATCGTTTCATTCTTGAACCGCAACTCGGCCTCGGCCTGGGCGGCTGGGCGTACCATCCCAATCTCCTCGAATACCATTGTCAGTTGGAACTCGGCCTCGATTATCAGGACGCCAGCGTGTCGCCGGGTGACAGTGCCACCGACACGTCGTTCCTCCAGCGGTACCACGCCACGTTGGATTTCCTCCGGCAAAAACCGTACGCAACCAGTTTCTTCACCGACAAGGACCTCACGTATCGCGACTACGATTTTTTTTCGCGCGTGCGCGTGGACAGCGAACGTTTCGGCTTCCGCAGCGGTTATTCCGCCGGGCCGGCGCCCTTCGCCGTTTCGTTCCAGCATTACGATGAAGCTGTGGCCGACCTGTCGCGTCCGACACATTTCACGGAGGACTTGTTGAGCTTCACGGCGAACAGCCTGCGCCGCGCGGGCAAGGCGAGCACCCAACTCACCTACAACTTCAACAGCTACCAGCGCGACGACGACGGCTTCAGCCATCAGAGCGGCCTCAACCAAAACCTCAGCATCTTCGACAGCGAGAACTTCGGCGCCGGTGACTGGATCTACCTGTCCTCGCTGCTGAATTACAACTCCGTCTCGGAAACCGCGCAGCCCTCCGACAAGCTGCTGTTTCAGGAGCAACTTCAACTTCGGCACACCCCGTCGCTGCGCAGCTTCTACTCCTACGAGTTCGACTACGCCACGGCGGGTGATTCCACCGCCAACACGCATCAGGGCCGCGCCGGGCTGACGCATCAGCTCTACGAAAATCTCACCTCCAGTCTCGACGTGCATGGCAATCTCACGCACGCCGACGCGCCGGGCAGCGTCTTGGACACGGAACGTTACGGCGCGGGGTTGAGCGAGCAATACACCCGCAGCCTCGGCAACTGGGGCAATTTGCAACTCGGTTACGCCGGCGGCCTTGACCGCGAGGAACGCAGCGCCACCGGTTCGGTGTTGGACGTGCTCGATGAAGCGCACACCCTCACCGACGGTTCGCTGGTTTTTCTGACCCAGCCGTTCGTGGTGGACGCCAGCATCCGGGTCACGGATCAGACGGGCACGATCCTCTACTTGCGCGACCTCGATTACGTGATCATCAGCCAGGGGGCGCTGACGGAAATCCGGCGCGTGCCCGGCGGCACGATTCCCAACGGCGCGACCGTGCTGGTGGACTATTCCGCCGTGCTCGATCCCTCGGCGAGTTACACCTCCTATGCGAACTCGGGCCAGTTCCGGCTGGACCTGTGGAAGGGCTTGCTCGGGCTGTACGGCCATTGGACCACGCTGGATTTCTCCGGCGGCGAGCAATTGAACCTCCGCTGGATGGACGACCGCACCGTGGGCCTCGACAGCACCTGGCGCTGGCTGCGCGTCGGCGCGGAATACCAGATCGTGGACTCGAACCTCTCGCCCTACACCCGCCAGCGCTGTTTTCAATCCGCGCAATTCCGGCCCGCCGAGTTCACGCTGCTCGGCCTGGACCTCGACCAAAGCTGGACGGACTTCCGCGACAGCAGCCGCAAGCAAACTTCCTACGGCGCCACCGCCCGGCTGCAACAACGCCTCACACCCACGCTTGCCTGGAGCGCGGAAGGCGGCATACGGATGGAACGCGGCGAAACCTTCGACGCCGATCACGCCAGCGCCCGCACGGAATTGAACTGGGCCGTCGGCAAATTGACGTTGAAGTTCGGCTACGAATACGGCAGCGAAAGCCATCCCACCGATCTGCGCGAGCGCCACTTCGTTTATCTGCGCGCGAGGAGGACGTTCTGATGAACCGCCCCCCGCTTCGACGTTTCTGTCTCAGCGCCACGCTGCCGTCCGGCGCCACGCTCCTGCTGGCCTGCTCATTGCTTTTCACCGCCGCTGGCATGGCCGCCGCGAAAGTCGCATCCGAAAACCTGGTCTGGCCGCCGCCGCCGAACCCGGCGCGGCTGCGCTACGTCCAGAGCATCACCGGCCCCGCCGACCTCGGCATCCGCCGCTCGTTCTGGGGCCGGGCCTACGGCGCGTTGACCGGCCAGAGCCAGCGCTTCGTGCTCGGCCGGCCGCTCGGCCTCGCCGTGGACGATGACGGCAACCTGCTGTTGACCGACGCCGTCAGCAAAACCGTGATCTGGCTGGACCGAACCCGGAACACCATCCGCCAATGGAACAAGCTCGGCCCGTTCCGGCTCGCGTCGCCCGTGGCGGTCGCCCGGTCGCAAAGCAACTTTTTCGTCGCCGATTCCGAACTTCCCGCCGTGCTTTGCTTCACCGCGAAAGGTGAGTTGCGCTTCGCGCTGACCAACGAACTTCAGCGCCCCACCGGGTTGGCGGTCGCGGGGAACAAGCTCTTCATTGCCGACGCCGCGGCGCATTGCATTTCGATTTGTGATTTGAACGGGCGGCGATTGGAACGCATCGGCCAGCGCGGCAATGGGCCGGGCGAATTCAACTTCCCCACGCATGTCGCGGTCGGCCCGCAGGGACAGCTTCTGGTCACGGACTCGATGAACTCGCGCGTCCAGGTTCTCGATGCGTCCGGGAAGTTCATCGCCGCCCTCGGCGGCGCGGGCACTGGCCCCGGCTATTTCAGCCGGCCCAAGGGCGTGGCGGCGGACAGCTTCGGGCATGTGTATGTCGCCGATGCGATGTCCGACAACGTACAGGTGTACGATCTGGAGGGCGGGCTGTTGATGCGCCTCGGCCAGGCCGGCCAGCAACCGGGCGAATTCTGGATGCCCGGCGGCATCGCGATCAGCCGCGACAACCGTGTCTATGTGGCGGACACTTACAACCAGCGCATCCAAGTCTTCCAATACCTCGCGCCGCCATGAACGTGCTTCCCTTTCTCAAATCCGATCCGTCGCTGCTTCGCGCGAAAGCGGCCATGAAGTACCCGCGAGGCGACTGCATCCCACGCACCGAACCGCGGCCTCCCTCTCCCAGCGGGAGAGGGATTGAGGGTGAGGGAGGGCCTTTGCATCCAAACCAACCGTCGGTTGTTTCGGCAAGTCCTGAAAATAGCTGGCGTTCTCCCTCACCCCGCCCCTCTCCCGCTGGGAGAGGGAGCGTCTTCGCTCGCGCCGGTTGCATTCAGCAGCGCGGGTCCACCGCCCTAACAACAGCGGCGAAACTCCTGTTGATGGTGGCCGGGCTGGGATTAGCCACCCGGGCGGGCGCGGCGGGTGTCGGGCAATCGAAGCATAATCTCTCGGTGAGCGGGCTAGGCCGGATCACCGCCAGCGCCAACGCCGGCAACGCCAGTTCGGAAGTCTGCATCTTCTGCCACACGCCGCACACCGCCGGCAAAGCCGCGTTGTGGAATCGCCAGGACTCCACCACGAGTTACACGCCCTACTCCAGTTCCACCGTCAAAGCCGCCATCGGCCAGCCCACCGGCGTCTCGAAGCTGTGCCTGAGCTGTCACGACGGCACCGTCGCGCTCGGCCAGGTACGCAGCCGGACGACGCCCATCGCGATGAAGAGCATGGCGGCGACGATTCCGCAGGGGCCGAACAACCTGGGCACGGACCTGTCGGACGACCATCCCATCTCCTTCAACTACGACGCCTCGCTGGTCACGGCCAACGGCCAACTGGCGAATCCGACCACGCTCAACCGGGTTCACCTGGACGCGAAGGGTCAGGTGCAATGCACCTCCTGCCACGATCCGCACAGTGACCAGTTCGGAAAATTTCTCGTGATGGACAACACCGGTGCCGCCCTGTGCCAGACCTGCCACACGCTGCCGCAGTGGAAACCGGCCAGCCACAACCTCTCGACCAAACTCTGGAATGGCAACGCGCCCGATCCGTGGCCGCACACCGACCAGACCTCCGTCGCCGGCAACGGCTGCGAGAATTGCCACGACCCGCACGGCGCCGGCGGCCGGCAACGCCTGCTCAATTACGCCGACGAGGAGGCCAATTGCTATCCGTGCCACAACAGCAACGTGGCCGCGCGTAACGTCGAGGCGGAGTTCAGCAAGCCGAGCATTCATCCGGTGATGAAATCCATCGGCCTGCACGATCCGATGGAGGCGAACTCGTTGCCCGCCGGCAGCCGCCACGTCGAGTGTCAGGACTGCCACAACCCGCACGCCTCGACCGCGACCACCGGCAAAACGCCCGGCGGCGTTTCCGGCGCGTTGAACGGCGTGCGCGGCGTCAACTCCGCCGGCGCGAACGTCCCGCAGGTCACGTTCGAATACGAGCTGTGCTTCCGTTGCCACGCGGAAACCGCCACCGGCCCCGCGCGCGTCAACCGCCAGTTCCCGCAATTGAACACGCGGCTTGAATTCCAGAACGGCGGCGCCACGAACTCGTTTCATCCCGTCGTGCTCGCGGGCCGCAATCCAAACGTCCCGAGCCTCAAGCCGCCCCTGACCACCGCCAGCATGCTGACCTGCGGCGATTGCCACAACAGCGACAACGCCGCCGCCAACGGCGGCACCGGCCCCAACGGCCCGCACGGTTCCGCCTACGCACCGCTGTTGGAACGGGCGTTGAATCTGGCCGACACCGGCTCGAACACCGGCAACTCCGCGCTGTGCTTCAAGTGCCACAACTTCGTCAACACCGCCTGGTCGGGACACGTCCAGCACATCGGCATGACTTCCTGCATGACCTGCCACGACCCGCACGGTTCGCCCAACGCGCACCTGATCAACTTCGATCCCGGCCTGGTCACCGGCGCCCGCGCGTATCGGGCGAACGGAATGAATCACGGCAACTGCACGCTTTCGTGCCACGGCAAGGACCACAACTCGAATTACTGACCGTGAAGCTGATCGCCGCCATCTTGTTGCCCGTCGCGTTGGTGTTGAACGCCGCCGGCCAGTCCACGAACCGGTTGCAGCCGTTGCTCACAAATCAAGTCGCCACGTCCACGCACACGCCGTTCGCCAACGGCGAATGCCAGGAGTGCCATCAATCCAAGAACCCGAAGGAGCCCGGCCCGGTCCTCCGCGCCGGTAACGCGCTGTGTGTCGAGTGCCACGAGGATTTCCAGGCGACGCTCGCGCGCAAGTTCCGCCACGCCGGCGGCACAAACCTCTGCGTGACCTGTCACAATCCGCACAATTCCAAGGAGGCCAAGCTGCTGCTCGATTACTCAACGACCCTGTGCGGAAGCTGCCATGAAAAGATCCAGCAACTCGCGAGCACGTTGCCGGTGCGCCACGGCGCGCTCACGCAAGGCCGGCAGTGCGTCGGCTGCCACGATCCGCACGCGGCCGACTTCGAGCATTTGCTCCGCCGCCCCACCCAGGCGCTGTGCCTGGAATGCCACGACCGCAACAACGTCGTGGATCACACCGAGAGGAAGCTCACCAACCTGAAGAAGTGGTTCGAGGAAAACCCGCGCGCGCACGGGAGCATTGGTTCGGACTGCAATGCCTGTCACGAGCCACACGCGTCCGCGCACTTCCGTTTGCTGCGCCAGCCTTACCCGGCGGAACTCTACGTCTCCTTCTCCACGAACGATTACGCGCTCTGCTTTGAGTGCCACGAGGAACGCGCGTTCACCGAGCCGGAAACGGAAACCGCCACACAGTTCCGCGACGGCAAACGCAATCTGCATTTCCTGCACGTCAACCGCGCCGGACCGGGCCGCGCCTGCCGCCTGTGCCATGAGACGCATTCGTCCAAACGCGAGGCGCTGATGCGCGAGGGCATTCCCTACGAAGACTCGGGCTGGGTGCTGCGACCCGACTTCGCGAAGACGGCTACCGGCGGCGCCTGTGGCCAGAGTTGCCACAGCGCGCAGAGCTACCAGAACCGCGCTTCCGCGCCGGCAGCACCGCCGCCGAAGCCCCAGGAGCCGCCGCCATGAACGCCGACGCGATGAAGCACCAAGTTGAACAACTGGCCGATCACCCGCGGCAACGGCTCTCCAGAAACCGTCCGCATGGCGAAATGGTCTTGGAGCGCGGCGGTAATGCCAACCCCACCGGGAGCGGACGAAAATTTTCCCTCTCCCAGCGGGAGAGGGCCGGGGTGAGGGAGAGCGCCACGATTATCCCACGCCGACTCAAGCAATCAACGCCCCCAGTAATCGCAACCCCTCTCCCTCACCCTCAATCCCTCTCCCGCTGGGAGAGGGAGGCCGCCGCCGGATGCGGTGGGAGGTTGAGTGATATCCACACGCTCGGATCGGCTTCACTGCCCTCTGCGAAAGGTCATTCACTTCGTCATTCGTTTTTCGTCATTCGTCATTCCGCCCGACGCACCGTTTCCGCGATCTGTATCCTTGCGCTTGCCGTTGCCGCCCTGCTGCTCCCGCTTCCGGCCCGCGCTGTGGACCCGCCGCACCTGACCGCAGACAATTGCGCCGCCTGCCACCAGCCGCATCAAAGCCTCGGCGGCGATCTCACGTCGGTGGCTGGTAACGCAAACCTCTGCCTGAGTTGCCACCAACCCGGCGGCACTGCCGCGACGACGCCCTTCGTGAACGGCGACGCCGCGTTGCCGTGGGGCGGCCTGCCGGCCGGCGTCTTGGCCAGCGGCTCGTCGCATCGTTGGGACTCCAGCCCCGCCGGGCATCCGACCTTTTTGGGCGGCGCCGTAGCGCCCTCTACCGGCGCGCTGCTACCCAGCGGCGTGTTCACCGGCGCGTACGCCAAGACCTACACGATCACGATTGCCACCGCCGGCGCTGTAGGCACGGCGCGCTTCAACTGGACGGCCACCAGCCCCGGCGGCGGCGCGGGCGCGAATCTCCTCACCGCTGCCAGCGTACCGCTCGACCAGGGCGTCTCGTTGAACTTTTTCGGCAACACCAACAGCGCCTTCCAATCCGGCGACCGCTGGAATTTGTCCGTGCTGGCGGGCCTGCGGAACGCGACCAACTCGCTCGTGCAAACGCACAGCGCCAATGGCGTGGTGAGTTGTTCCGCTTGTCACGATGAACACAGCCAGGCGCGCGCGCCGTTTGATCCCACCGCGCCGGCGTTCACCGGACCCGGCAGCGGCAACGGCCGTCACTTCATGCGCGTGAACAACGACCACAATCAACTTTGCCTCGACTGCCACGTTGCGCACAACGTCACCAACGCGCTCGCCGGCGCGCATCCGGTGGGCATTCGCCTGCCCGTGGACGCGACGCACAAGCTGCCCACGCAACTGCCGCTGGAAGCGGGGACGACTAACATGAGTTGCCTCACCTGCCATCAGACCCACTTCAGCCTGGTCAACGACGGCAAGCTGCTGCGTCTCACCAACAGCGTATCGGTGTGCGTGGATTGCCACACCGAGTCGGACACCACCGCCGCCGCGCACTTTTCCAAAACCAACAACGCCACGCTCTGGCCCGGCGGGCGGCTGGGTTCGTTGATGCCCGCGCGCACGACGGCCACGGACCGCGGCTCGTGCGTGAACTGCCACGCGGTTCACGGCTGGCCCAACGCAACGAACCCGACGAATCGTTATCCGCATCTGCTCGCCGACTTCGAGGAGAACCTCTGCATGACCTGCCACGGCACGAACGGCCCCGCGGCGAAACAAGTCCAGTTGGATTTCGCGAAGACCCGGCGGCATCCCGTCGTGGACAGCCAGCAGCTCGCGGGGCGCACGACCGAATGCGTGGACTGCCACAATCCGCATCAGGCCCGCAGCGGCGGCCTGGTTTACTCGACGACGGCCACCGCCACGCGCAATCAGGTCACGGGACCGTTGCGCGGCGTCTCCGGCGTGGCGGTGAACTTCAGCACGCTGACCAATTTCCAGACCGTGGCCACGAACCGTTACACGTTCATTCCCGAAACGACCGGCGCGACCTACGAATACCAGATTTGTCTCAAGTGCCACTCCGCCTACGCGTGGGGCACGGGCACACCGCCCAACGGCAAGTCGCCCAATGGCACGGCCCTCACGCCGGTGGAAACCGACCTCGCGCAGGAGTTCAGCCCGTTCAACCGCTCCGGTCATCCCATCGTGACCGGCCTGGACAACTACTCGAATTCGATCGTCGTCAGTGGCAAGCGCGGCCTGCTCGCCGCCGCCATGAAGGCGCCGTGGAACGTCAACCTCGGCCAGCAGACCATGACCTGCACCGATTGCCACAACACCGATGCCGCGTCGCCGGCGGCGCAAGGTCCGCACGGCTCGGCCGCGCAGTTCATGTTGCGCGGCCCGAACGCGAACAACTGGCCGAACGTGACGCTGGCAAACATCAACTCAAGCTGGTGCATGAATTGCCACAACAACTCCGCGGGGCGCGGCCACACCGAAGGCGACCACAGCGGCTATGCCTGCCAGGTTTGCCACCTGGTGGTGCAACATGGCGGCAAGCTCTCCCGCATGTTATCGGATCACGACACCATGCCCGCGCGCTACGCCTACAACAACACGCGCGACCCCCTCGGCTTGCAAGCCTTCACCAAGGCGGCGGTCGGCAGCTACGGCGAATCCAGTTGCCGCGCGCAATGCCACGGCGGCGATCCGCACGGCAACCGGAATCCAAACGAGAATTGGTGAGCGCCCCATGAAAGCCAGATTCAAACTCCAGTGCCGTGCGGGTGCGCTGCTTGGCTTGTTGCTCGCGCTCCTCGGGTCGGGTTGCGAACGCGCCACGCCGCCCGATGCGCGGCGACTGGTCGAGCGCTACAATCAACTCGTCTGCGCAGCCTACCGCCACGGCGACGCCACGCTCGCGGCGTCAGTCGTCGGCCCGAACGAAGGCCGCAAGCTCTCGGGCTTGATCAGCGCCCGGCTCGAAGTCGGCCTCACGCTCGACGCCGAATTGCTCGCCCTTGAAATCACCGCCACGGAACGGACGGCGACCGATCTGCGCGTCCGCACCTGGGAGCGCTGGCATTATCGCGACCGCCGCCTCGGCAGCAGTGCGCAAGTGGGCGAGGAATCGTTCGACGAATACGCGATGCTCTACGTCTTTACGCCCCGCGATCGCGCGTGGGTGGTGGACGAAATCCGTTTCACGTCACCGCCCCAGGTTGGGCGCAAGCAAACGCCGTGGAAACCGCGCCCGGCCGACGAACCCGGCATCGCCGCGAACGCGCATTCAACGGGAGGAAAGAAACCATGAGCAAATTCTCTCGAACCGACGCCAACGTCTGCCGGCGTTGCCTTTCATTGACGGCGACGCTGGGACTGGTTGCATTGCTTCCGTCCTCGGCGCTGGCCACAGCCCCGGTCGTCGCTCCGCTCGGGCGCTACCTCACCGCCGGTCAATCACCCGCCCGCATCGCGGTCGGCCCCGCGGGCTCGGTGTTCGTCAGCGATCCCGCCAGCGGGTCGGTCGAGACATTTGATGCGTTTGGCCGCCCGGTCGCGCGGCGCGAAGGCTTCGCGCGGCCCCTGGGCATCGCCGTGAACGCGCAGGGAGACCTCGCGCTCGCCGAGGAACAGCCGGGCCGCGTCAGCGTGTTCGACGCGCAATGGAATCTCCTCTACCAGCTCGGCCAGGGCGACGGCGAGTTCCAGTTGCCGAATCATCTCGCGTGGGACGCCGCGCCGGGCAGCAACACGCTCTACGTAGCCGACAGCAAGGCGAATCTGATCAAGGTTTATGCCGGCCCGAATCTGATCCGCACGTTCGGCGGCGCGGGCACGGGCAACGGCCAATTCGATTTCCCCGCCGGCCTCTGCATCCGTACCAACGGAGAAGTCTGTGTTGTGGACCAGAACAACGACCGCATCCAGGTCTTCGACCGCGCGGGAACTTTCCTGCGCCGCTTCGGTCTCGGCAGCAGCAAGCCCTCGGGCCGTTCGCAGGCGATGCTCACGGATGCAGCGGGCCGGCTGCTGGTGGCGGATTCGTTTCAGGGCACGGTGAAAGTGTTCGACGCGGACACCGGCGCGCTGCTGGCGAACATCGGCAGCTTTGGCCAGCAACCCGGACAACTCGACGCGCCCGCGGGCCTGGCGCTCGATTCGTTGAACCGCCTGTTCGTCACCTCCGCCAACGCGCGGCGGCTGGAAGTTTTCGGCCTGGATGCGTTCGTTCATCTGGCGTTGCAACCCGCGACCGGCGTTGTCGCCACTGACTCGAATCTCGTGTTCACCGCGCTCGCGGGCGGCAACGGATCGTTTGCCTGGCAGTGGCAGAAGGACGGCGTCGCCATCGCCGGCGGCACGAACGCCACGCTCGCCATTGCTGCGGCGCAGCCGGCCAATGCAGGCGCGTATTCCGTAGTGATCACCTCGGCGGCGGGCGCATTCACCAGCAGCATTGCACCGGTGACCGTACTCTCGCCGCCCCACATCACGAGCGAGCCGGCGAACCTGATCGTGATGCGCGGGTCGAACGCGCTGTTCACCGTCGGTGCGACCGGCTCGGCGCTGAGTTACCAGTGGCAGTTCAACGGACAGGATTTGAACGGCGCCACTGATCCCGCGTTGCTCCTGCCGGACATTCAGATGCCGCAAGCGGGGCTTTACTCCGTGACCGTGAGCAACGCGGTCGGCACCAACGTCAGCGCCGCGGTCACGCTGACAGTGCTGCCGACGCCGACGATTCTCGAAATCGTGGAAACCGCCACGGATACGAATCGAGTGCTGCATCTCACCGTCAACACCGACCCCGGCACCAGCTTCGCGGTCGAGGCTTCCACCAATTTCGCCGACTGGCAGGTGCTGACGAATCTCGCGGAGGAGGCGGGGTTGGTGGAATTCACGGACGAAGCGAGTGCCGGTTTCTGGCAGCGCTTCTACCGGCTGCGCTGGCTGCCGTAACGGCATGAAGTATTCCGAACTGTTCCAGTTTGAAGCGATCGAGCCGCCGACGCCGACGGAGGAATCACCGGCGTCCGTCGCGGCCAGCCGGTTGGTGAAGAAGTCCCCGGAGCAACGCGAGCGCGTGCGTGCGTATCTGTCCGGCTTCACCCATTGCTACGAAGGGATGGCCGAACGGCTGGATGAATTCGTGGCGCTGTTCCCCATCCATCCCGATTATTTTCCCGTCGTGCGGCAGGTTCAGTTCGCAGCCCCGGCCGACGTGCTGACGGGATTGTCCGCTGTCCTTCGGGCGCTGCTGGACACGGACGTGCCGGCGGACCGGCTGGCGCTGATCAGTTATGACAGCTACTGGGAGCAAATCTGTCAACTGCCGGCGAACCGCAACATCGCGGACGTGCGCGCGGTGATGGATTCGGGCCGGGAAATCGAGAAGCGCCTGCCGGAGCTCGTGCGCGAGCCGGAGGCACAGGCGCTGGCCTTGCGGATCGTTCGCGCGTTGTGCGTTCACCGGCTGACCACGCTCAGCGTCTATTTGAACCGCGGCCTGACGCCGGCCGAATTGCGCGATTCCCTCTGCCTTTACAAAAAGGACGCCGCGAGCACGGGCGACTCGGCGGCGGACAATCTGCTCGGCCAGATCGTCACGGTGTTTTCCGAGCTGCACGAGCGCGTCCCCGGCCGCCGGCTGGCGATCAATCCCGAGAACTTCCAATGTTACCTGCACCTCAGCCGGTTCAAACGCTTCGTCACCCAGGAACTCGTGCTGCATTGGGTCAACGCTGTGCCGTTCCTGGCGCTGCTCGGGACGGGGGTGGGGATGATGCTCTCGCGCTTCATCCACTTCGATCAGCACCTGCTCGAACAGGTGATCGCCGTTCACAAGCTCAGCGCCATCGTCTGGATCATCACGCTGCCGGTCACCGTGCTGCTGCACCCGCGCATTCATTGGTCGCACATCCGGGAGATGCTGACCTGGTCGCGCGATGACTTCCGCTGGATGGTGCAATCGCTGCGCAACCTGCACAACGACCGCGCGCCGCTGCTGCCCGCCGGGCGGTTCAATCCCGGCCAGAAGATCAACGCCTGCCTGGTGATGCTGTACTTCGTCGGCTTCGTGGCCACCGGGCCGTACATGCACTGGCAGCGGAGCATCCTGTTTCCGTGGTACGTTCACACCGCGCTCTTCTTCATGGCCGCGATGTCCGTCGGCGGACATCTGTTTCTGGCGTTGATCAATCCCAGCACCCGGATCGCGCTGTTCGGCATCTTCCACGGCTGGTCGCCGTTGAAATACATCAAGCATCATCACGCCCTTACCCTCCCCGAAGCCGCGCGCGAGCACGCGCCGCCCATTCCGGCCAACACCGTCATCCAGGAGGTGCGGGCCGCGCGGCGCGAACTCCTGCTGCTGGCGCTGGCGCTCGGCCTCTTCGGCGTGGACATCGTCGCGTTTTCCAACTGGCGGATTGACCTGCTCAAGGCGCATTTCGAGAAATCCTTCGCCGACTGCATCCAGCCCCGCGCGCTCTCCACCAAGCACCGGTTCGGCAAAACCGCCGAGTCCTGCACGAAATGCCATTCCTACACCGGGGAAATCGGCGACGCCAAATGCGAGGCCTGCCACGAGAACATCAAGACCCGGCGCACGGAACAACTCGGCTACCACGGCACGTTGAAAGGCGAGTGCATCCATTGCCACACCGAGCATCCCACCGAAACGGAAGCGGTCGTGTTACTGGACACGAATAAATTCGACCATGCGCTCGCCAGTTTCAAACGCGACGGCAAACACGCCCAGGTGGCTTGCGACGAATGTCACGCCAAGAAACGCACGCCCGCCACGCCGGGCATCTACTTCATCGGCCTCAAGCACGACGCCTGCACCGATTGCCATCGCGATCCGCACGCGCGCCAGTTCCCCGACCAATGCGAGCGTTGCCACACCACGCGTGGCTGGACGGGCCCGGAACTCAAATTCGCGCACGATACGGACACCAGTTTTCCGCTGACCGGCAAACACCAGTCCACTGAGTGCCGCGCCTGCCACAAACCCCCGAAAGCCGGCGGCGCGTTGGCCTCGGCGACGTTCAAGGGCCTCAGTCACGAATGCGCCTCCTGCCACCAGGAGCCGCATCGCAAACAATTCACCGCTGCCTGCACCTCCTGCCACAGCACCGGCGGCTGGGGCCGCGAGTTCCAGACGTTCGAGCACAACCGCGACTCCCAATTTAAGCTCGTCGCCAAGCATCTGGACGTGGCGTGTGAGAAATGTCATCCACCGGCCTCGGTCAAGGAGCACCTGGGCACCGCCCAATTCCGTAACTTGAAACAGGAATGCGCCGATTGCCATCAGGAGCCGCATCGCGGCCAGTTCGAGCGCGCCTGCACGCGCTGCCACACCACGCCGGTCGGCTGGGACTTCGCGCGGAAGGAATTCAACCACGACACCAGCACGAAATACCCGCTGCGCGGCAAACACGCCGCCGTGGATTGCCTCAAATGTCATCCGCCGGAGAAACCGGGCGGCAAGCTCGGGACGGCGACATTCAAGGGACTCGATACGCGCTGCGCGACGTGCCACAAGGTCAAACACCCGCGCGCGTACGGTACGGCCTGCACGGCCTGCCACACGTTCAACGGCTGGCCCGCCAAGGCGCCGGGCATCGGACACATCTTCAAGATCGAGATCGCCGGCGAGAATCTCACGGGCCGGCATCTCACCGCCGAGTGCGACAAATGCCACGACGGGTTGCGCGTCCCGTCGCTGATCGAACCCGCGCCGCGCAACTACCAATGCCTCACCTGCCACCAAAAGGACGATCCACACAAAGGCGTCCTCGGCAATCAATGCTCCAAGTGCCACGGCATGGATGGTTGGAAGGGCAACGATCTGCGGTTTGACCACGACATGATGGCGAACTTCTCGCTCGATCAGGACCATCGAAAAGTGGCCTGTGCCAAGTGCCACATCGAGAATCGGTGGAAACCGCTGGATTCACGCTGCGAGAGCTGCCACACGCAGCGCTTTCTCGATAAGAGAAGATAACCCATTGCGGACAAACCCCGCGGCGTGAAATGGCTTCACATGCCTGCGGTCGAGCGCGATAGTCAACACACTTCGGGACAGGATGCCGGCATCGCTCTTGCGGTTGCAGCGCGAGCGATGTGAGGCTCGTTTTTGACTGCACAACCGGGTCTGGGGAAGCATGGAAACAACCGATCGCAAACCGCCGGGACACTGGTCGCCGGGCTGGTTGATCCTGGGACTGCTGGGCTGGACGATTCTCATGGTGGCCCTGCTGGGCCGGGAGGCCAGCCGGGAACATCGCACCACGGAACGCATCGCCCTGCTCGACGCCCGAGCACACTTCAGCAAAGACCTGGCCTTTCATGCCTGGGCCATGCATAACGGCGGCGTTTACACGCCAACCAACGAGCAGACCCAGCCCGAACCACTTTTCCTCCACGTGGCCGAGCGGGATGTGGTGACGCCCTCCGGCCGAACCTTGACGCAGGCCAATCCCGCCCGAATGCTGCAACAGGTGCGCGGCTGGTTCCCAAACCAGCAGGAGGTGTTGAGCCATCTCACCAGTCTCCAGCCTTCCCTGCCCGAGAGCACGGCGGACGCTTGGGAAACCAACGCGCTGCGCCGGCTCGCGGCGGGCGCGAACGAGGTGGTGGAATTCACCCCATTGAACGGGGCGCCGTATTTGCGCCTGATGCGCCCACTGATCACGCAACCAGCCTGCGCCAAGTGCCACGCCGACGACGCGCCCGGTGGCGCGATGCGCGGTGGGTTGAGCGTGGCGCTGCCGATGGCCGAGCAACAGGCGGTTGAGCGGGCGCACCTGGCGGACACCGCCGGCGCGTTTGGCGTGATCTGGCTGCTCGGCCTGGCCGGCCTCGGTGGCGCCGGTTGGTGGTCTCACCGCCGGAGCGCTGAACGCCAGCGGGCGGAAGCCGGGTTGCGCGCCAGCCAAGACCGTTTCCGCACCCTCGTGGATTACACCTACGACTGGGAAACGATGGCCGGCTTGGACGGCGCGTTCCAATACGTCTCGCCCTCCTGCCGGCGGATCACCGGCTATTCCGCCGAAGAATTCGAGCGCGACGTGAACCTGTTCCTCCGCATCGTGCATCCGGAAGACCAGGCCACCGTCCGCCACCACGCGGAACTCGTGGACCGCGAGGGACCGCCGGGAGAAATGGACTTCCGCATCGTCACGCGCACCGGGGAGGTTCGGTGGATCAACCACGTGTGCCAGGCGGTGTTCGCCACCGACGGCCGTTGTCTCGGGCGGCGCGCGAGCAACCGCGACATCACCGAACGGCGTCAGGCTGAAGTGGCGCTGCGGGAAAGCGAATTGCGCTACCGATCGCTGGTTGAAAACTCGGCGGATACCATCGGCATTTATCAGGATGAAAAACTCGTCTTCATTAATTCAGCCGGCGCACGACTCGTGGGGGCCGCGAGTCCGGCCGAACTCCTGGACCAGCGAGTCGAACATCTGGTTCATCCCGATGACATCCCAACGGGAAGGGATCGGCTCCGCCGCTGCCTCGCTGGAGAGAAAGGAATATACCCGGTGGAGAGTCGTTACTTGCGGCAGGACGGCACAATCGTGCCGGTTGAAATTACCGTCTCCACGACGGAGTTCCGGAGCCGCCCCGCCTTTCAGTTTATTGCGCGTGATATTCGCGAACGAAAGCGGGCCGAGGCCGCGCTGCACGCTTCGCTGCGGGAGAAGGAAGTCCTGCTCAAGGAGATTCATCATCGCGTGAAGAACAACCTCCAGTTGGTGAGCAGCCTCCTCAACTTGCAGGCGGCGCAGGCGGAAAACCCCTTCGTCCAATCGGCGTTGCAGGTCACCCGTAATCGCATCGGCACGATGGCCCTGCTGCACGAATCGCTCTACCAAATTGGCGACCTCGCGCGGTTCGAGTTTCCGGTTTTTCTTGAGCACCTCGCCGCCCAGGTCTTGCGCTCCGGCCAGGAGACGGGCGGGCGGGTGCGGGTGCGCTGCCAGGCGGATCGCATCCAGCTCGAACTGGGGCAGGCGATTCCCTGCGCGCTGCTGGTCAACGAACTGCTGACCAACAGCCTCAAGCACGCGTTTCCCAACGGGCGGTCCGGCGAAATCGGGCTCACCTTCCATGGCACCGAAACCGGCCAGATCCGGCTGCGGGTGACGGATAACGGGGTGGGCCTGCCGCCCGGACTGGACCCCGCCCGCGCCAGCTCCCTCGGACTGCAACTGGTTTCGGACCTGACCACGCAGTTGCGCGGCCAGCTCAAGGTTGAATGCGCCGCCGGCACGACCGTTGAAATCACCTTCCCACTGCGAACCAGCAACTGATCGAGCCAGTCTATGATGAACAAAGCGCGCATTTTGGTGGTCGAGGATGAACTCATCGTCGCCCGGGATATCCAGCGGCGGCTGGCTCAACTCGGTTATGAGCCAGTCGCCGCCACCGGCTACGCCGCGGAAGCCGTGGCGCTGGCCGGCCAGCTTCGCCCGGACCTGGTGCTGATGGACATTCACCTGGCGGATCATCGCCAGCCGGAATTGCTCGCGGCGGCGGAGCGGCAACCCGCCGAGATTGACGGCATTGCCGCCGCCGCGAAGATCCGCGAGTTGCTGGATATTCCGGTGGTTTACCTCACGGCCTACGCGGATGAAACCACCCTGGCTCAGGCAAAACTCACCGAACCTTTCGGCTACGTCGTAAAGCCCTTTGAGGATCGCGAACTGCGCTCGACCCTGGAAATGGCGCTCTACAAGCACGCGAGTGAAAAGCGGGTGAACCACCTGAACCAGGTCCTACGCGCGATTCGGGCGGTGAATCACTTGATCACCCGCCAAAGAAATCCCGATCACCTGATAGCACGGGCCTGCGAGATTCTGGCACAGACCCGAGGCTACCGCCTGGTGTGGATTGGCCTGCGAAATGGCGATCGCTTGAGACTACAGGCTTCGAGCGGTGAGGGTCTGCCATTCGTCGAAACTATCATCGCCACCGCGACGGCGGCGCAAGGAGAGATCTTGCCCGGCACGACCGCCGCGCGGACCGGGCAACCCGTCATCTGTCATGACGTCCAGCAAGATCATCGCTACGCACCGTGGGCAACCTTGGCCCGGGAATTCGGGTTGCACAGCACTGCCGCCATTCCATTGCGAAGCCACGGGGATAACTTCGGCGTGCTCAATGTGTACGCCGACCGAACGGGTATTTTCGGCGCGGAGGAAGTGAACTTGCTGCTGGAACTTGCCGGTGACCTGGCGTTTGGCCTCAAGTTCCTCCACGAGGAGCAGGCCCGCCGCGAGGCGGAACACGCGCTGCAACAGAACGAGGCGGAACTGGCCGCAGTTTACGACCATGCGCCGTTCATGATGTGCCTCCTCACGCGAGCGTGGGAGGTGAAGCGAATGAATCGCGCGATGGAGCAACTCATCGGGCCGCAAGCGGCGGCCGACCGACTTAAGTTTGGTCGGGTGCTTGGTTGCGCGAATGCGGCCGACACCCCGACCGGCTGCGGGGGCGGCGATTTTTGTCGCGCCTGCCTGCTCCGGCTGGCTTTGCTTGAGACCTTTGAGCGGGGCGAGGCAAGAAGGTGTCTCGAAGCGACGCTCCCCTTGCTACACGCCGGCGAGAATCGCGAGTTGCGCGTGTCCGTCTCCACCGCCATGGTGCAAACCGGCGGCGAAATCAAACTGCTGCTTTGCCTCGAAGACATCACCGCGCGGAAACAACTCGAATCGCAATTCCTTCAGGCGCAGAAAATGGAAGCCGTCGGCCAGCTCGCCGGCGGCGTGGCGCACGACTTTAACAACATTCTCTCGGCCACCCTGATGCACCTGAGCCTGATGCAGGACACCCCGGGCTTGGATCCGGACCTTGCCACGACCCTTCAAGAACTCAATCACCAGACGCAACGCGCCGCCAACCTCACGCGCCAACTCCTCACCTTCAGCCGCCGCCGCGCCATCCAGCGGCGGCGCGTGGACCTGAACGAAATCGTCGAGGGCATCAACAAAATGCTTGGCCGGTTGCTCGGTGAGCACATCCAGATCACCTGGCGCCCGGCCGCGGAAGCGTCGTGGATCGAGGCGGACCCGGGCATGATCGAGCAGGTGATCATGAACCTGTGCGTCAACGCCCGCGACGCGATGCCCAAGGGCGGTCGGCTCGCGCTGGATACCACGCACGTCGAAATCCAGCCCGGGGAGGCGCAGCAACAGGTGGAAGCGCGCGTGGGCTCCTTCGTCCGCCTGACCGTCAACGACACCGGTTCCGGCATGAGCGAGGCCACGCTCAAGCACATCTTCGAGCCGTTCTTCACCACGAAAGAGGTCGGGAAAGGGACCGGTCTCGGGCTGGCGACCGTCTATAGCATCGCCAGGCAGCACGAGGGCTGGGTGACGGTGCAGAGCGGCGTGAGCCTCGGCACCACATTCCAAGTCTTCCTGCCCGCCGCGCCCGCGGACGTGCGGACGGAAGAGTCGCCAGACGAAGTCAGCCGGCTGCCAAAAGGTCAGGAAACCATTCTGCTCGTCGAGGACGATATGAATTTGCTGAAGCCGACGGGTCAGATCCTGCGGCGCTGCGGCTATCGCGTCCTCGAAGCCCGGAACGGCGTCGAGGCGTTGCACGTCTGGGAGGAAACCGGTCGCCAGGCGCAACTGCTGTTGACCGACATGGTCATGCCCGGCGGCATCAGCGGCTTGGAACTTGCCGAGACCTTGCGCCGCGCGAAACCGGGCCTGAAAATCATTCTGACCAGCGGCTACAGCGATGAGTTAGTCCAACGCTCCGATCCGGTCGCCCACGCGCGCTTCCTCGCCAAACCCTACTCCTCCGTCGAACTGGCCCAAGCCATCAAGGATTGCCTGGGCGGAAAAGACTAACCATGTCACCGAAAATATTACTGGTGGATGATCACCACATGTTTCGCGAGGGCCTCCGCCTCATGATCGCGCGCGAATTGCCAGACGCCGCCATCGTCGGCGAGGCCGAGTGCGCCGCCGCCGCGCGGCGCCAGGCCCGGGAACTCCGGCCCGACTTGATCGTGATGGACATCCACCTCCCGGACGGCGACGGGCTGGAGGTTTCCCGGCAAATCCTCGCCGAGTTGCCCACCACCCGCGTCATCGTGCTCTCGGCGGACACGAGCCTGGCATTCGTCCGGGAGGCGCTGCGCGCCGGCGTGACCGGCTATTTATTGAAAAGCAACGCACCGGCGGATTTGTCGCGCGCGATCCGCGCCGTTCTCGCGGGCAATCTTTACCTCTGCAACGAAGCCGGCAAGGCCGCCTTGGAGGACTACCGCAATTCACTCACGACGGAAGACGGCCACCCGCCCGCATTGTCGAACCGCGAATTGCAGGTGCTCCGCCTGATCGGCGACGGTCTGCGCGCCAAGGAAATCGCCGGCCGCCTCAACGTCGGCGTCAAGACCGCCGAAACGTACCGCCGCCGCCTGCTGGCCAAACTCGGTTGCAGCGGCACCGCCGAACTGGTGCGTCTGGCCGTTCGCAAAGGGCTGCTGCCGCCCTGAACGCCGCTCCAACTGGCTACCCTCGATGAGTTCCCGGGTCGGGCTTCCCGGACAGCGTGTCAGGGAACCCTGACACGCCCCCGGTCAGGGACCGGTCCCCGGAGCCTGTCGTCGTTTTCCGCCGCTCAAGACTCGCCGCCACGCACCGACATCAAAGGTGACATCGTGAATAATCTCTGGAGAAAGTCCGCGCAGCCGGCGCTGGTGAATTCGGCTCCGCCCGGCGTGACGACCTCGCTCCGCCGCCCACGGCGAGCCGGAGCGGTGTTTCCGTTTCGTTGCAACCTCGGGACTGCCGGGCCGCTCCAGAAACGGAGCCGGTGGCAGACGGACGGTTCTAGTGATTTCACAATAGCAGTCGTCACCCACTCCCCCCACCCCGCCTTCGGCCACCCGCTCACCTCCCGATGTGGGAGAGAGCCGGGATGGAGTGGTTTCAGCGGAGACTCTTCGCCAGCGATTTCACCCGCCCAACGCACAATCATTGAATCATGAAAAACTGGACCATTGGAAAACGGATCGTCCTCGGCTTCGCCGCCGTGCTGCTGATCATGGCCGCCCTCGGGCTCTTCGCCTACAACCGACTCGGCGTTATCCGGAACGAAGCTGCGGATGTTAAAAATGGCATCCCGGGGCTGGAGGCGGTGGCGGAGATTATGGAGGGAGCGAAGGCAAACGTGATCCTCGTGTACCAACATATTTACAGCCCGAGCGCGGAGGACATGGACCAGTTGGAGGCGCAGATGAAAGCCACGGCCGCCGCCAACAATCAGCGAATGGACGTACTGGAAAAATCGGCCTGCAACCCAGAGGCGCGGCAGCGGATCGCGGAGGTCCAGGCAGCCCGGGGGAATTATCAAAAGCTCCGCACCGAAATCCTCACAGCCAGCCGCGCGGCCACAAACGCCGAAGCCTCCAGCCGGCTCGTTGCGCGCACCCGCACCGAATTGGACCCGCTGATCCAGCGCTATGCCGAGGCAATGGACAAAGTGTGGGAGCAGGAGCAAGTGGAAGTGAATGCGGCCACGGTGGCGATTGAGGCGGAGACCCGCCGCACCATCGTCTGGATTCTGATCAGCCTCGGGTTCGCGCTCGCCACCGGCCTTGGCCTCGCCTACGTCATCACGCACGGCATTGGCGGAGTCCTGCAACAAGTCAGTGCGTCTTTGAGCGATGGTTCACAACAGGTGGCCGCCGCGGCCGGACAAGTCTCCAGCGCCAGCCAGTCGCTCGCCGCCGGCACCAGCGAGCAGGCCGCATCCATCGAGGAAACCAGTTCCTCATTGGAGGAACTGTCCTCCATGACGCGGCGCAACGCGGAGAATGCCCAGAAGACGAACGATCTCGCCAAACACGCCTGCGATTCAGCGGATCGCGGCGTCGCGGACATGCACGAGATGAACACCGCCATGGAGGCGATCAAGCGCTCAAGTGATGAAGTCGCGAAGATCATCAAGACAATTGACGAGATTGCCTTCCAGACGAACATCCTCGCATTGAACGCCGCTGTGGAAGCCGCGCGGGCCGGCGAGGCCGGCATGGGGTTCGCCGTAGTCGCCGACGAAGTCCGCAACCTGGCCCAGCGCAGCGCGCAAGCTGCCAAGGAAACCACCACCAAGATCGAGGATGCCCTGACGCGCACCGCGCAAGGCGTGCAACTCAGTTCCAAAGTCGCGATCACGCTCGAGGAAATTGCCTCTCAGGCCAAGCAGGTCGTCGAATTGGTGGCCGAAGTCGCCACCGCGTCGCGCGAACAAAGCCAGGGCATCGGCCAGATCAACACCGCCGTCACGCAGATGGACAAGGTGACTCAGGGCAACGCCGCCGGCGCCGAGGAAAGCGCCGCCGCCGCGGAAGAACTCAGCGCGCAGGCCGTGACCATGAAAGCCTCCGTCGAACAACTGCTCCGGCTCGTCGGTGGTCACGGCCAGCCAGGCGCCGCTGCACTCCCCGAACCGACGCGGTCGTGCAAGCACGAGGCCGCCAAGATAACGGTTGCCAAACCAGCGACGATGCTTTTGCCGTCGGATATGAACGGTCATTCCACCAACGGTAAATCTGCCGCGCCCAAGCCGCCCGTGCCAGCGGCGCTCGCCGCGTGAACCGATACGGGGGTCATTGACCAACTGCGGCGCCGCGGGCGGCAGCGATTCGGACAGCAGGTGATTCCTACGGCTACGCCAACACAGGTTTTGCTATCAGGCTCGACGACGCGGCTGACGCAGTCTTGCGCGTCGTCCGCCAGCATACGTTGCGAAGGCAACCGCACTCACATTGAATCGCACCCTGAAGCGCCGAGGATCAGTTCGGTGCCAACGTCCACTGGTCGTGCCATGTCAACGTGAGCGTGCCGTCGGGACGCATCGTGAACGGCAGCCAGACATAGCGCGAGTCGGACAAGTCGCCGGGATTCCACCGATCCGCCATGAAGATGAACCGGTCCGGCTGCCCGGGCGCGGGCAGCACGAAGGTGCTCTGGCTGCCGAACGTCGTCGCCGCGTCCGGGCCGGCGCACGGATTGCCCAGCGGACGATATGGGCCGAGGATTTCGTTCGCGACCGCGACATCCGCGGCGTTTGGTTTCCAACCGGTGCAGCCCGACGTGATGAGATAGTATTGACCGCGCCACTTGAACGCCGCGGGCGCTTCCCGATGCTCCCGCACGAGAATGCGATTCCACGTCTTGCCTTCCACGGCGGGCAGTTCCGGTCCGGTGAAATCAGCATTAAGCCGAGCCACATACATCGTCCAGTTGTCTTCCGCCGCGTAAAACACGTACGCGCACCCGTCGTCGTCCACGAAGAGATTCATGTCGCGAATCGTGCCGCCGAAGATCTTTTCCTGATTCGGATCGGGGTCTTGCGCGCGGAAATCGTTCGTGTTCGCCACGGGCCGCAGCGCACGCTCGAACTGGAACGGCCCGGTCGGCGCGCGGCTGGTGGCGATGCCCGCATGCGCCAGATGGTAGCGCCCCTGCTCCAGGTGCATCCACATCACGAACTGTTTCGTGCGCGGGTTGAAGATCACCTTGGGCCGTTCGACAAACGTACGCCGCCCGTTCATCGCGGGCAACGCGTCCGCCGACAGCGCCGGGCCCTCGCGCCGCCATTCGAGGAGATTCATCGAGGAATAACAAGCCACCGCGCCGCGCAGGTCGGGTGTGCGGTCTTCGCCGAACCAATAGTAAGTGTCTTGGTGCAGCAGCACGCCGCCGCCGTGGGCTTGAATCGGTTGCCCCGCCGTGTCGCGCCAGATTTCGCCGGGACGGAAGTCCGCCGCCGCAGCGAGCGTGGCCCAGCAACCCAGCGTCGTCACCAGGCTGGCCGCAGTTTGGCTCACGGTTCGTGGTTTCATTTCGTCAGGGGAAGGTCAGCCGGAAGAAGACGTTGCTGCTGATGGGATTCGGCGGCAGAAACACCCGGTTGGTTGCGCTCGAACCGGCGAGCGTGAACCACGTGCTAGCGTTTGCGAGGTCGGTGGCGTTAGTTTCCACGCGCCAGCCGGTGTGATCCGTCGGCCAGGAAAGTTCGAGCGCGCCGCCGGTAAAGTTCGCCGTGACGTTCGCAGGATCCAGCGCCACGCTCGAACTGATGCTCAACGTGCCGCTGGCGGGCGACCAGTTCCAATTGAAACCAGCCGGCAGCGCCGGGAGATTTGTCGCCGTGAAAAAGCCGCTCGTGCTGGTGGCGCTGAAGATCTGGAACGAATCACCCGCCCACAACGTGCCGGCGAGATTGGTCACCGTCAGCGAGCCGCCGTAGCTCAACGAGCCGGTGACGCGAAGTTGGTCACTCGTGCTGGCGGCTTTGTCGAGTTCGATGCGCGTGGTGCTGCCAGCCTGCAAGGTCACCGTGTTGCTGATCGTGAGTTGGCCCACACTCGCGCCGGGAGCCAGCGTTCCGCCGGATTGAACCGTCACTGGGCCACTGATCACACCCGTGCCGCCGAGCGTGGAAACGTCGCCGATGAACACCGGACTGGCGGTGATGATACCGTTTACCAGCAACGTCCCACCCCGGACGCTCGTGGTGTTCGTGTGCATGTTCACACCAGCCAGCGTCAACGTGCCGGCGCCTGATTTGGCCAGCGCGATCGGCGCGCCGTTGGTCGAGTTGAGCAGGTCGCCGGTGACCAGCAGGTTGCCGGCGCCAAGAAAATTGTAGCTCCGTCCGTTGGCGGAGCTACCGACGTATTGCATCGTCCCGGCGAGCGTCAACATCCCGGCGTCCGATTGGAACACGACATTCGAGCCGCCGGTGCTTGCGAAAACGTCGCCGGTAAAAGTGTTGTTGCCCGCCACGTTGCGGAGGTTGCCGGTGGTGTTGTTTCTCATGCTGGTGACGAGGTCCGCCGCCACCTGCACGCCGCCCGCCGAACCGTCCAGTTCCAAGCGCCCGCCGCCGGTGGTGACGCTCGTGTTCCGGATGACCACTTGCCCCACGTTCACCAGCGCCTGCGCGGCGGTGGCCCGCACGGCGCCGTCGTTCAACGCGCTGCCGTCCGCGCCGCGATCCAGGTAGAGCGTGCCGGAGATCGGGTTGTTCGCGGCGAGAATAAGTGTGCCCGGGCCGGTCTTGGTGAAGCCATTCGTCCCGCCCACTGGCGCGGTCAACGTGGCGGTGTTCGTCACCACGATGGACGGCGAAGCGGCGGACGCGGAGTCGAGCGTCAACGTGCTGCCGCCGCTGCTGGCAATGGTCCAAGTCTGACTGCCGGACGTGTCGCCGAATTTGAGCGTGCCGATCTTGCGCGAAGTGTCGAGCGTAACGATGCGGTTGCCCGTGAGGTTGATCGTGCTGAAGTCGGCGGTCTCGCCTGGCCCGCTGGCAATAAGGCTGCCGCTCCAGCGATTCGCGTCACTCCACGGGCCGCTGCCGTCGCTGATCCACGTTCCACTGGCGGTGAGCACCGTCACGGGCACGGTGAGGAGCGCGAACGCGTTCTGCCCGGAGCTGTCGGTCGCGCGGACGGTGAAATAATTCGTGCCGCCGTCGCCGGAGGTCGGCGTGCCGGAGAGCGTGCCGTTGGCGGCGACGCTCAACCACGCCGGGCCGGCGGTCTTGCTGTAACTGAGCGTGTCGCCGGCGTCGGGATCGGTGGCCGTGCCCGCGATGGAACTCGCGTACGCAACGGCGCCGGTGGCGGAGGCGCGAGCCAGGATGCTGTTGGTGAACTGGGGCGGCGCGTTGGTTTGCAGGCTGGCGATCTGCGCGGCGGACAGCGCGTAGTCGGTGATCAACACCTCGTCCATCAGCCCGTTGAACGGCGGGTCGGCGACGAACTGGCTTTTGCCCAGGAAATTCACGCGCGGGCTGAAACTGGCCGGCGTAATCGTCAGGCTGTTGTTCGAGGCTGCCAGCGTGCCGTTGACGTAGAGCCGCGCCGCACTGCCGCTGATCGTAACCGCGACGTGCTGCCACGCACCCACCGCGAGCGGTGTGGTCTGGACGATCTGTTCACTGCCGCCGTTCTTGATGGCGAAGCGCAACGTGCCGCTGCCGGAACTTGGCGTGAGGAACAGATAGTGCGTGGTGCTGTTGCCGAAATCGAAAATGCGCTGCCAGTTGCCGCCGCCGTTCCAGCGAATCCAACCGGCGAAGGTGAAGGCCGATCCCGTCGCGACGTTGGGCGGCAACGTGACGATGGTGTTCGCGCCGTCGAACACGAGCGCCTGCCCGCGAACGCCGTTCGTGTAGGCGGGACTGCCCGCGGTGACCCCGTTGTTCGCGTAGCCGGAGGAGTCGAGCGCGTTGGTTTCAAAGCGCATTTGCGCGAAGCTCCGTGTGCCGTTGCTCGGGAGGCCCTGCAAGTAGGCGAGCGGCGCGATGTGGTCGCGATACATCACGCCCATCGGCGTCAGGCCGCCTTCGTCGTAGTGGGTCTGGCGCATGTATTCCACCCGGCTGTAGATGGCGTAGCGTTCGATCCAGGGCGTGTCGTCCATCATGGCCATCATCGCCTCGATCACGTTGCGGTTTTGGTCATACGTGGGATCGGCATCGGTCGTCCAATTCGCGCCGTTGTTGAACTCCGTCACCCACAGCGGACGCTTCACAGCGTCGTAGATGCTCTTGAGGTAGTTGTAGAGGTTGCTCGCCGCACCCTCCGGGTAGCTGTTGTTCGGATAGGATCGGTAGTAATGCACCGGGACGAAATCCACGCGTTGCCCGGCCGCGTCAGCTTGATTGACGAAGTCCACGATCCAGGAATAACCGCCGTCCGTCACCGCCGGCGCCCCGATCCGCAAGCCGGTGGCCAGCAGGTCCGGCCAGCGTGCCACCGCGTCGGAAACCGAACCGGGTGGTGTCAGATTCTGGTAGGCGTCCTCGACGGAATTGTTCGGCTCGTTGTAGCCCAGCAGTTGATTGACCCCGAGCGTCTGCCAGTTCTGGCTCAAGCTGGGCCAAAACGGCTGCTGCCGGATGGCCACGTATTGGAGGTCGCGCGTGGAACTCTGGTTGATGTTCCAGTTGTACCACCAGCTCGCCTTGAGGTCGGTGGGCGAGGCGTCGCACGCGCCCTTCTTGTCCACCCAACGCCAGGGCGTCACATACACGAAGCGGACGTTGTCGTCCAACGCGTCGGGCAGCAGGCTGATTTCCACGTCGCCGTCCGCCGCCACGTAATTCCGGCTCTGGCCCGAGCCGTTTTCGTTTTGCGCCAGCGTCGCCGCGTAACCGCGCTTGAGCTTGAACGAACTGATCGCGGCGTTCAGCGTGCCGAGGCCCGTCCCTTTGTAATAAACGTGCTGACCAAGCGACGCCGCCGCGCCGGTGAAATGCGGTCCGCTGAAAACCTGAAGCGGCTGAAACGCCGGCGCGTGCGGCAGGACGATCGCGCCCTGACCGTATTCCGTCACGCGGCAATTGCTGTCCGCCAACGCCACTGCGCCGTTGACGCGGACTTGCGGTAGGTAATTCGCCGCCAGCGTCGAGGGCCGGACGTTCGGCATCACGAAAAAGGAATCGGCGGAGTTGAGCTGGACCAGGCAGCCGGGGAGCGGACTGTTCGTGGCGGTGACGCGGAATTCGCAGCGGTTGCTCAGGATGACGGTGGTGTTCGTCAACGCGCCGACGGTCGTGACGCCGTTGGTGAGGACGAGCGACTGTGCGGACGCGGCCTGCGCGGTCAAAGCCAGCACGGCCAGCCGGGCGATGAAATGGACGGCTTGCGCGCACGCTTGGACTAAACTTGGAGGGCCGCCGGACATGAACATCAGGTTAACATACGCGGCGGCGCGGCGTCATCCTATTACCCGAACGGGTGAGGGGGCCGGTATTGTGCGCGGGTCCGGGAGGCGATAGGCTGCGGTCGCAGTTTGGGGCATTTCCGCCATTCTGGAATCACGACGGAATTCAAAACACGCAACCACCATGAACTCGATCGCCACCCGTTCCCGCCGCCTCGTCATCCTCGCCGCCCTCGGCCTCGCCGCCCGCGCCGTGACGAGCGCACCGGCGGACTGGGAGAATCCCCGCCTCACCGGGCTGAACAACGAAGCGCCGCACGCCACGATGGTGATTTGCCCGGACGCCCGGACCGCGCTGAATATTGGTC